>Ga0194127_10000096_pt1 | contig 130956 bp, 133 predicted proteins | sample TA2KigC100mmetaG_FD_148624 | JGI IMG/M metagenome (GOLD analysis project Ga0194127, IMG submission 148624) | Freshwater microbial communities from Lake Tanganyika, Tanzania - TA2015036 Kigoma Deep Cast 100m | ecosystem: Environmental > Aquatic > Freshwater > Lake | place: Tanzania: Lake...
GCGTCGGCGCCCAGGCTCGCCCCCTCGGAGCCGCGGCCGAAGAGCATCCGCACCAGCTCTCCGTGATCCTCGGCAAAGCCGAGCAGGACCTCCGCGCGCGCGCGAGCCGCGGGCTCGGGCTGCGCCTCGAGCGGATGGACCGCGACCTCGAGGCGTCGCTCGAGCTCCGCGAGCGCTTCGAAGACCAGCTCCCGGAAAAGCTCGTTCTTGTCGTGGAAGTGCAGGTAGAACGTGCCGGAAGCCACGCCCGCGGCCTCGGCGATCTGATGGCTGGTGACGGCGTGAAGGCCGCGCTCCGCGAAGAGCCTTCGGGCGCTGGCGCGCAGCCTCGAACGCGTCAGCGCACGCGCCCGGGCGCCCGCCCCGTTCCCCGATCGCTCGCGTCGCGCACTGACGTTCATGTCAGCGGAGGACGGTACCCTCCGCAAAGTTGCGGAGTCAAGGCTCCGTGCGCTTAGATCCACCGATGGAATCCGCACCGCCCACCGTGCTCTTGATCTGCGGCAGCCCGAGCGACCTCGACCTGCTGCTCGAATGCGAGGAGGCGCTCGGCGAGCTCGAGATCGCCTCGACCGCGCGCGTGCTCTCCGCCCACCGCACGCCCGACGAGACGGCGGAGACGATCAAGAACGCCGAGAAGGAGGGGATCCGCGTGGTGATCGCGTTCGCGGGAATGTCCGCGGCGCTGGCCGGGGTCTCCGCCGCGCACACGCTCCTGCCGGTGATCGGCGTCCCGTGCGCGAGCGGCCCGCTGCAGGGCTTCGACGCGGCGCTCTCCACGATGCAGATGCCTCCGGGAACGCCCGTCGCGGCAGTGGCCGTGAACGGCGCCCGCAATGCGGCGCTGCTAGCGGCGCGGATCCTCGCGCTTGGCGACCCCGGCCTGCGCGAGCGGCTCGCGCGCCGCGCCTCGGCCGACCGCGGCCGCTACGCCCCGGCCGCGATCGATGCCGAACTCGCCAGGCGCCGCGCCTCGCGCAAGAAGCCGTAGCCCGGCGGCGCAGCGACTAGACGTCCTCGAGACCGAGCAGCTCCTCGACGGTCTGCCGGCGCCGGATCGGACGCGCGACGCCGTTTTCGAGCAGGATCTCGGGCGCGAGCGGACGCGTGTTGTAATTGCTGGCCTGCGACGCTCCGTACGCGCCCGCGTCGTGCAGCACCACGAAGTCGCCGACCGAAGCCGCTGGCAGCTCGCGCGGCACCACCACCCCGCCCTCCTCCTGCGTGAAGACGTCGCCGGACTCGCAGAGCGGTCCGGCCACGACCGTCGGCTCGCTCGCGCCGCTCGCGCGGGTGCCGTCGGCGCGCAGGATCGAGATCTCGTGGTAGCTGCCGTACATGGCCGGCCGGATCAGATTGTCGAAGCCAGCGTCGACGACGAGGAAGCGAGTCGCCCCGATCCGCTTCGCCGCGCGGATCTGCGCGACCAGCAGCCCCGCCTCGGCGACCAGGAACCGGCCCGGCTCGATCTCGAGCGAGAACAGGTGACCGACGCTCGCCTCGACCTTGCTCCGCGCCTCGTCCCAGAGCCGGTGCAGCGCGGCCGTGTCGAAGCGCGGCGCGTCGGCTTTGTACGGAATCGGCAGCCCGCCGCCGCCCGAGAGAGCGCGCACGTCGATCCGGAGCTCCCTCACCCTGGCGACCATGGCGTCGCAGACGCGGCCGAGATGTTCGAAGTCCGCCCCGGATCCGATGTGCATGTGCAGGCCGACCAGATCGAGCCGGTGCTTCTCCACCGCGCGCAGCGCCTCGTCGAGACACTCGTGCCAGATTCCGTGCTTGCTCCAGGGTCCGCCGGTGTTCGTCTTGCGGCTGTGACCATGCCCGAAGCCCGGATTCACGCGCAGCCAGACCCGATGACCGGGCTTGCGTCGGCCCACCTGCTCCAGCATGTCCGTCGAGCCCGCGTTCACGGGAATGTCGCGGTCGATCACGCGATCGAGCGTCGCCTCGTCGATCAGGTCCGCCGTGTAGACCACGCCCGCGGGCTCGCCCACCCCGACGTATCCGGCGCGCAGCGCGCGGGCGATCTCGCCGTTCGAAACCGCGTCGACGAGCACGCCCTCGGCGCGCATCAGCCGGAGCAGATGGACGTTCGAGCAGGCCTTCTGCGCGTAGCGGATCACGTCGAAGCCGCGCAGCTCCGCGATCCGCGCGCGGATCACGGCGGCGTCGTACAGATAGAAGGGCGTCCCGTGCTCGCGGGCGAGGCGGACGCAGAGCTCTGGATCGACGCGTTTCATCGGCTCTCCGCTGTTCCTCGTGCCATGATAGCAGCGCCATGACGGCCGCATCCCTCGGCGAGCTCGATCGCGCCTGGCTCCATCCGTTCACGTCGATCGCGGAGCACGAAGCGCATCCCGGCCTGGTTCTGGTCGAGGGCCGCGGCTGCCGCGTGCGCGACACGGAGGGCCGCTGGTACCTCGACGCGATGGCGGGCCTCTGGTGCGTGAACGCCGGATATGGCCGCGAAGAGATCGCCGACGCGATCGCCGCACAGGCGCGGCGCCTGCCCTACTACCACGGGTTCGCGGGCGCCTCGAACGAGCCGGCGATCCGACTCGCCGCGCGCCTCCGCGAGCTCGCTCCGATGCCGAATGCGCAGGTCTTCTTCGCCAGCTCCGGATCGGAGTCGAACGACTCGCAGATCAAGCTGATCTGGCACTACAACAATCTGCTTTTTCGGCCGGCGAAGAAGAAGCTGATCGCGCGCTCGCGCGGCTATCACGGGACGACGCTCGGCGCCTCGTCGCTCACCGGGCTGCCGTACGTGCACGCGCGCTTCGACCTGCCGCTCTCGAAGCTATTCCAGCACGTCTCGCCCGCGCACTGGCCCGCCGGCGCGGATCCGCAGGAGAGCGAAGACGAATGCGCCGAGCGCCTCGCGCAGGAGCTCGAGCTCGCGATCCTGCGCGAGGGACCGGAGACCGTCGCGGCGTTCTTCGCGGAGCCCGTGATGGGAGCCGGCGGCGTGCTGCTGCCGCCGCAGCGCTACTTCGAGAGGATCCAGCCGGTGCTTCGCCGCCACGACGTGCTGCTCGTCGCCGACGAGGTGATCTGCGGCTTCGGCCGGCTCGGGCGCTGGTTCGGATCGCAGCGCTACGGGATCGAGCCGGACTTGATCACGGTGGCGAAGGGCCTCACCAGCGGATACGTGCCGATGTCCGCGTGTCTGATCTCGGAGCCGATCCACGAGGTGCTTCGCGGGGCGTCCCGCGAGGTCGGCCCGTTCGCGCACGGCTACACCTATTCGGGTCACCCGGTCGCCGCTGCGGCGGCTCTCGCCAACCTGGACGTCCTCGAGCGCGAGGGCCTGGTCGAGCGCGCGGACCGCGTCGGCGCGCTCCTGCAGACCCGGCTCCGCGGGCGCTGCGCGGGCCACCCGAGGCTCCGCGACGTTCGCGGCGTCGGCTTGATCGCCGCGCTCGAACCCCGCGCCGCCGACGACGCGAAACGGCTCGCAGCCCTGCTCCTGGCCGATGGCGTGATCGCGCGGGTCGTGGCCGGCAGCGTCGCCCTGGCGCCGCCCCTGATCCTCGCCGAGAACGAGGTCGAGGAGCTGGTCGGCGCGCTCTCTCGCGCGCTCGACGCGCTCGACTAGGCTCGGACTCCAATTGCACCGCCGACCGCTGCTCGACCTGCTCGAACGCTACCTGGTGCAGTATCCCGAGGAGCGCATCGGCGTGGATCACGTCCGGCAGTTCGTGCGCGCGAATCCCGATTGCTTCGAGCGGTCCTGCGTCGACGGCCACCTGACCGCCTCGGCCTGGATCGTCTCGCACGACCGGCGCCGCTTCCTGCTCGCCCACCACCGCAAGCTCGGACGCTGGCTGCAGCTCGGCGGGCACGCCGATGGCGACACCGATCTCGTCGCGGTCGCCCTGCGCGAGGCGCGCGAGGAGTCGGGAATGGACGAGTTCGAAGTCGTGCGGCCAGGCGGGCTCGCGCTTCCGCTCGATCTCGACGTGCACCGGATTCCGGCGCGTGGAGAGGAGCCCGAGCACCTGCACCACGATTTCCGCTTCCTGCTCGTCGCCGCGAGCGATCAGGAGCTTCGCGTCTCGAGCGAGTCGAACGACCTGCGTTGGTTCGCGCGCGAGCGCGCCGCCGAGCTGCTCGGCGAGGAGAGCCTGTTGCGCATGGAGCGAAAGGCCGAGCGTTTGCTCGCTCCGGCGACTCGTATTACGTGAGTTGTCTGCACCGGACGCTCAGCGTAATATGAGGGCTCCGTGGAGCCGAGCGCCAAGAGCCTGATTCTCGACCTGTTGCAGACGCTGCGTGGGCGCTCGATGTCGGTGCGAGCGCTGGTCGAGGCCGGCGCGCTCTTCGGTCTGGCAGAGAACGGCGTGCGAGTGGCGCTCGCTCGTCTGCTCGCGCGTGGGCTGGTCGAGCGCGACGAGCCCGGGTCCTACCGCCTGGCGGCGGGAGCGCAGCCGGTCTCGCGCCGGGTCGGCGGCTGGTCGAGCGCCGACGCGCGAACGCTGCGCTGGAGCGGCGGCTGGGTCGGAGTGCTCGTGCACGGACTGCCTCGGGCCGACCGCCGCGGCCGCCGCAGCGACGCTCGCGCGCTGGCGTTCCTGGGCTTCGCGGAGCTCGATCCCGGCCTTCTGATCCGGCCCGACAACTTGCGTGGCGGGGTCGCGCAGACCCGGCAAGAGCTGCACGAGCTCGGTCTCGCGATCGAGGCGCGCGTCTTCGGCCTCGGCTCGCTCGACGAGAGCGGCGAAGCCCGGGCAAGACGGCTCTGGAGCGGCGCCGCGATCTCCCGCGCGCACCGGACCGCGCTCGTCGAGCTCGAGCGCAGCGCTTCGCGCCTGCCCCGACTCCCGCGCCGAGCGGCGATGGTCGAGACCTTCCTCGTCGGCGGCCGCGCGATCCGGCAGATCGCACTCGACCCGCGCCTGCCCGACGCGATCGCGCCCGAGGCCGAGTATCGGGCGCTCGTCGCGGCGATGCGCGAATACGACCACGCCGGGCGCGAGTACTGGAGCGACTTCATGCGCGATCACGGCGCTCCGCACCGCAGCTCGCCGGTGAACCTGGCCGGACTCTCCGGTCAGGCGCGCGCGGCCGCGCTCGGAGCGGCTTCGAGGAGCCTGGCATGAGCACGACGACCGGCGACGCGGAAGCGTGGAACTGGAGCGACGCGCTCTCCGCGGAGGAGCGACGCGATCTGCTCGAGGTGGACGACCTGCACGGAGCACTCTCGCTCGCCGCGAACTGGGGGCTCGTCTTCGCAGCGATGGCGCTGGTGGCCTGGACGCCGAATCCGCTCACGATCCTGCTCGCGCTCTTCGTGATCGGCGCGCGCCAGCTGGGGTTCGCGATCCTGATGCACGACGCCGCGCACCGGGTTCTGTTTCGGAAGCGCTCCTTGAACGACTGGGCCGGGAACTGGCTGGCGGCGTATCCGATCTGGGCGGAGGTCGAGCCGTACCGCCGCTATCACCTGCTGCACCACGCGCACACCGGAACCGAGAAGGATCCGGATCTCGGGCTGGTCACGCCGTTCCCGATCACCCGCGCGAGCTTCGCGCGCAAGGTCTTTCGCGACCTGTCTGGGCAGACCGGCTATTCGCAGGCGAGAGCGGTGTTCCTGCGCGACATCGGCCGCGCCGGCGGACGCTCGCAGCGCAATCAGGGCATGAGCCGCGGAGAGCAGCCCGACGTAGGCTGGCACAAGCTCGCCCCGGTCGCCGTCACGAACCTCGCGCTCTTCGCGATCCTCGCGCTCGCGGGGCATCCCGCGCTGTACCTGCTCTGGGTCGTCGCGTGGCTCACCACGAATCGCCTGTTCACGCGCATCCGCTCGATCGCAGAGCACGCGCTCACGCCGGATGCGACCGACCCGCTGAACAACACCCGCACCACGCTCGCCTCGGCCTGGGAGCGCCTCTTCTTCGCGCCCAACCGGGTGAACTTCCACCTCGAGCACCATCTGATCATGACGGTCCCGCACTACAAGCTGCCGCGCTTCCACCGTCTTCTGCGCGAGCGCGGAGTGCTCGAGCGAGCGTGCGTGGCGAACGGCTACGCGGGAGTGCTCTTGGCGGCGACCTCGCGCTCGGACTAGGCGTGTATGCTTCGCGGATGGACTCCGCGAGAAAGCCGATCCCGAGCCGGCCGAAGTCGAAGGACGAGTACCGGTCGGCGGTCCTCGCCCAGGTCGAGGCCGACGACTGGGTCACGTTCGCCGCGCTGCACAAGCGCCTGGCGGGCGACTCGCGCGAGCCGACCGAGATCGTGCTGCCCGGAAACCGCGTGATCTGGACCGGGATGCCGCGCGAGCTCTTCGACGCCATCCTCGAGCTTCTCGACGAGGGACGTCTGGCGGCCAAGCCCGTACACCACTCGGCGTACCGCAGGGACGGCCGGGTGCTGGCGCTGCCGGTCGAGAAGGCGATTCCGCCCGACGGCCACGCCGAGCCGCACTGGTTTCCGGTCGCGCTGCGCCCGATGGCGGCGGTGCTCGCCGAAGAGTCCGATCCCGCCTAGCGCAGCTTCAGACCGTCTGGCTGAAGAGCGGCTTCGAAGCCGAGCGCTGCTCCGCCAGGTAGGCGTCGAAGACCATCGCGACGTTGCGCAGCACCAGGCGCCCGAGCGGAGTCACGCGCAGCCCGCCCTCGGGCTCGAGCTCGACGAGCTCGTCGGAAACGAAGGGCTCGAGCGCGGCCCGCTCGGAAGCGAAGCGGTTGGCGAAGTCCGTCCCGAAGCGCGCGCGCCACTCGGCCGCGCGGACCTCTCCGTGGCACATGATCTCGCCGATCACCCAGCGCCGCTCGAGATCGTCGGGCGTGAGCCGGTGGCCGCGCAGCGTCGCGAGCCGGCCGGCGTCGACGGCCTCGTGCCAGGGCTCGAGCTCGCGGACGGACTGCGCGTAGCTCCTGGAGAGCTCGCTGATCGAGCTCGGGCCCAGGCCGATCAGATCCACGCCCGCGCGCGTGGTGTAGCCCATGAAGTTGCGCCGCAGCGTGCGCTCGCGCACGGCTCTGGCGAGCTCGTCGTCGGGTCGCGCGAAGTGATCCATGCCGATGTACTCGTAGCCGGCCTCGAGCAGGCGGCGGATCGCGCCGAGCTGAAGGCGCAGGCGAAGCGAGGGCGCCGGCAGATCCTTGCTCTCGAAGCCTCTCTGCTGCTTCGCGACCCAGGTCACGTGCGCATAGGCGTAGAGCGCGATCCGATCGGGGGCGATCGCGATCACCTCGTCGAGCGTGCGCTCGGTCGACTCGAGCGTCTGGAACGGAAGCCCGTAGATCAGGTCGAGGTTCACGCTCTCGAAGCCGCTGGCCCGCGCGCGCTCGACGAGTCTCCCCGTCATCTCGGGGCTCTGCTCGCGGTGGATCGCCGTCTGCACGCGTGGCTCGAAATCCTGCACACCGAGCGAGATGCGGTTGAATCCGCACTCGCGCAGCGCGTCGATGTGCGCGTCGCTGGTCACGCGCGGATCGACCTCGAGCGAGATCTCCGCGCCCGGCACGGCCGGAAACGCGTCGTTCACCGCGCGAAACAACCGCTTCACCTGCGCGGGGTCGAGGTGCGTCGGCGTGCCGCCGCCCCAGTGGTGCTGCACGACCGGGCGTTCTTGCGCAAGCGCGGCGCGCACGCGGCCGATCTCGCGCTCGATCGTGTCGAGGTAGCGCGCCGGCGGCTCGGACTTGCGCGTGATCACGCGATTGCACGCGCAGAAATGACAGAGGCTGCGGCAGAACGGCACGTGCACGTAGACCGACAGGTCCGCTCCGCTCGCGCTCGAAGCCAGGTCGGCCTCGAAGTCCGCGGCTCCGTAGGCGTCGGACCAGGTGGGAGCGGTGGGGTAGCTGGTGTAACGCGGCCCGCTTCCCGCGTAGCGCAACAGGATGGCCTCGGCTCGCTCCGGATCGAGCTCGATGGTTGGACGGGTCAAGTCGCGCGCGGCTCCGCTACCGCTCGACGTGGACGTTCGGCGCGTTCGGCGCGAAGCGCTCCAGCAGGAACCTCTCCTGCGGCTTCTCGGAGGCCGTCTTCGGAATCTCGTCCACGACCTGAAGGTAGGTCGGAACGAAGTTCGATTCGAGCCCGGCGCGGCAGGCCGCGAAGATCGCCTTCGCGTCGAAGACGGCCCCTGGCTGCGCGACGATCGCTGCGACCACGTCCTTCTCGCCGGGCGAGCCGGACGCCGCGGGCACGCCGTAGACGAAGACGTCGGAGACGCTCGGCTGCTCGGCGATCAGCTTCTCCACGAATCCCGCGTTCACGAAGTCGCCGTTGTGGCGGATTCCGCCGCCCTTGCGATGCGAGAAGAACAGCCAGCCCTGCTCGTCGCGCCAGCCCATGTCGCCGCTTCGCAGCCAGCCGCCGCGGGTCTTCTGTGCCGACGCCTCGGCGTTCTCGAAGTATTCGACCTCGGCCGACGCTCCGCTCGACGGGCGCGAGCAGATCTCGCCGATCTCGCCCGCGGCGCACTCGCGGTCGCTCTCGTCGAGCACGCGCATGTCGAGCCCGGGCCCGGGCTTGCCGAACGATCCGATCGGGCCCTCTCCGATCGGCTTGAAGGCGAGCCCGCCCTCGACGGCTCCGTACCACTCGAAGACCTTCACGTCGAAGCGCTTCTCGAACGAGGCCCAGATCGCCGCCGGCATTCCCGCGCTGCACACCATCCGCACCGGGTTGTCGGCGTCGTTGCTGCGCACCGGCTCGCTGTAGATCGCGGTCGACATTCCCCCCAGGAGCGAGAACGTGGTGCAGCCGTGGCGGCGGCAGACGTCCCAGAGCCTGGACTTCGTGAACTTCCGGCTGAACACCGCGCGCAGCCCCATCGAGAGCGACGGGCCGAGCGTCACCGCCTGCGCGTTTCCGTGCGTGAGCGAGAGCCCCGTGTAGGGCCGATCGTCGGGCCGATAGCCGAACAGCGCGCTCAGCATCGCAAACGCGCCGAAGCGCGCGTTCTGGAACACGACGCCCTTCGGATCGCCCGTCGTGCCGGAGGTGAAGATGATCTGCAGGGGATCGTTCGCGTCGACCAGGCGCGAATCGACCGTCGGCACCGGCTTCGCGAACACCTCGCGCAGCGACTCGGCCCCGCGAACCGACGAAAGCGGCACCGCCTCGTCGCTCTCGCCGGTCTCGAGAGCCAGGATCCACTCGAGCGCCGGGAGCGATTCGCGCACGGCCTCGAGCGCCGGCAGGCAGTAGTCCGCGCAGATGATTCCCTTGCAGCCGGACCGCTTCAGGAAGAACGCGAGCTTGTCCCCTCGCGTGCGCGGATCGATCGGCACGAAGACGGTCGCGGTGATCGACGCCGCCGCCATCGTCTCCACGTACTCGGGGTGGTTGCGCATCATCAGCCCGAACCGGTCGCCGCGCACGAGTCCGCGCGCGACGAGGGTCGCCGCGATCTGGTTCGAGCGGGTCGCGAGGTCCGCGTAGGTGCGCACCTCGTCCGGCGTCCGGCCGTCGTCGAGCGAGAGGTGCTCGAAGGTGAGCACGTCCAGGTCCGGCTTCTCGTTCGCTCGGATCCGGACCAGGTCGCCGAGAATCATCGGACTCTGCGCTCGCATTCGCGCTCCCTTCAGATCCGGAGAATCGTCACGCACATCGCGGCAGCGTCGCTGCCGATGTTTCCGCCGCCGTTGTGCGCGAGCCCCACGCGCGCGCCCTCGACCTGCCGCGCGCCCGACCGCCCCTGCAGCTGCTCGGTGATCTCCACGATCTGCGCGAGACCCGTCGCGCCGACCGGGTGCCCCTTGCGGAGCAGGCCGCCCGAGGTGTTCACGGGAATGCGCCCGCCGAGCCGGGTCGCGCCGCTCTCGACGAATCGCCCGCCCTCCCCCTTCGCGCAGAGCCCGAGGGATTCGTAGGCGATGACCTCCGCCGGCGCGGAGGCGTCGTGACACTCGACCAGATGGAGGTCGGCGGGGCCGATCCCCGCTTCCTCGAAGGCCTCGCTCGAGGCGAGCTCGACGGTGCCGGCCTCTTCGGCGCCGTGATCCCACCCCGAGCGGAGCACGGACGATACGACGCGCACGCCCTTCGCGACACCGAACTGGCGGGCCTTCCGCTCGCTCATGATCACCGCTGCCGCTGCGCCGTCGCCGATCGGCGAGCACATGGGTCGCGTCAGCGGCTCCGCGATCATCGGCGACGCGAGCACCTCGTCGACGCTCAGCGCCTCGCGGAACTGGGCGCGCGCGTTCAGGCTGCCGTGGTAGGAGTTCTTCGCCGCGACCGCCGCGAACTGCCGGACGGTCGTGCCGTACCGCTTCATGTGTGCGCGCGCGGCCGCCGCGTAGATGTCCATGAACATCGAGCGGCTCTCGCCGGCTCCGCTCGACGCGCTCTTCGCACCCGTGTCGGCTGCGCCCTTCTGCAGCGCCTCGAGAATCCCCTGCAGCGCTTCGACGTCGACCGCGCCGGTGAAGGCGGAGAAGCTGCGCTTCTTGTCGACGTGGTAGAGCTTCTCCACCCCCAGCGCGAGAACCACGTCGTAGAGCCCGGCGCTGACCATCGCCGCCGCCTGCTGGAACGCCGTCGACGCGCTCGCGCAGGCGTTCTCGACGTTGACCACCGGAATCTTGCCGATCTCGAGCGGCCGCAGGATCACCTGCCCGCGGATCGACTCCTGTCCGGTGATCAGCCCCGCCGCGGCGTTGCCGACCCACGCGGCCTCGAGATCCTTGGCGTCGATGCCCGCGTCGGCGAGCGCGACGCGCACCGCGTCGCCGCCGAGCGCCTTCAGCCCCTGATCGAGGTGCTTTCCGAACTTCGTCATGCCAACCCCGGCAACGACCGCATTCATCCTCATGGGTGATCCTCCCGGTGACGGGTCAGGTCAGTCCGTGACCCTTGATTTCGAGCGCTCACAGCCGCGTCGAGCCGACGAGTCCGAGCACCTCGTTGCAGCCGTCCTCGATCATCGACGCGCGAGCGTCGCGCACCAGCTTCTCGATCGGGTACTCGCGCGTCAGGCCGTTGCCGCCGAAGATCTGCAGCGCGTCGCTGGCGACCTCGAACGCGGTCTGCGTGACGAACGTCTTGGATGCGATCGAGTACTGCACGAGCGGCGGATTCGTGGCGTTGTACAGCGCCACGCGGCGCGCGAGCGCGCGCGCCGCCTCGACACGGGCGAACATCTTGAACAGGCGCGAGCGCACGCTCTGGTGCGAGATGATCGGGACCCCTCCCTGCACGCGCTCTTTGGCGTAGCCGACCGCGAGCTCGAGCGCGGCCTGCGCCACGCCGATGAAGATCGCACCCATCGAGGCGTTGGCCATCGTGAGCACCATCTCCACGACCGTGCCGTACGCGTCCGCGCCGACGATCATGAACTCCTCGGGGATGCGCACGCCGTCGAAGAAGATCTCGCCCTGGTTCAGCGCGCGCTGCCCGAGCTTGTCGAGCGGCTTGCCGCGGGACACGCCCGGCAGGTCGAGCGGGACCAGGCAGACTCCCCCGCGCTGCAAGCCGCCGCTCGGGTCGATGGTGCAGAACAGCGTCGCGACCGTCGCGATCGTGCCGTTCGAGACCCACGCCGCCTTCTGACCCTGGATCACCCACTCCTTGCCATCTTTGCGGGCGACACAGTTCGGTTTCAGCGAGGAGTCGCGGAAGTGGGGCTCGCTGAACGCCAGCGAGTCGCTGCCGTGGTCGGGCTCGGTGATCGCCCAGCAGCCGATCTCGCGCGAGGACTCGCCGCAGAAGCGCTCGATCAGCGCGGGACGCCCGGACATCTGCGCGAAGATCCGGTGGAAGCCCGCGACCGCCAGGCTGATCGCGAGGCCCGAGTCCCCGCGGCCCATCTCCTCGTTCACCAGGTAGCGCACGCGCGCGGCCTCTCCCGGCGGCAAGTCGGTCGCGCCGGTCTCGAGCTGCTCGAGCCCGAGCTCGCGCGACTTCTCGAACACCCGCCAGAGCGGCGAGTCCGGCGCGATCACCTGCGCGGGGTCCGGGAGTCGATCGAGCGCGATCCCGGCCGGTCGCAACACCTCGTCGGCAAACTTCCGCGCGCTGTCGCGGATGCTTCGCTGCTCGTCGCTGAGTCCGACTTCGATGTCCGTGATCGCCATGGAACGTCTCCTGGAGGGGGTCGATCGAGGTCAGTCTATTCGCCATCCGTCGACGCGTCCACGACGGGCCGGGAGGGTCTCATGGGCGGATCTCGGATATGATCGCGGTCATAGCCGCCTCGCGCGGCGATCCTGCAGTTTGGCCCCGGAGGTTCGAATGACGGCTCCCGAGACGGCCCGGGGAGTGAGGCGCTGGTGGGAGGAGCACAGCGAGCTCGACGCCCTCGTCGCGGTGGTGGTCGAGGCGCTCGGGCGCGGCGAGATCGCGCCCGCCGTGAGGGGTCTCGAGGCTCTCGCGGCCGCGCTCGAGACGCACTTCGGAATCGAGGAGAGCGCCTATTTCCCGATGGTCGAGCGGCTCTCGCCCGAGCACGGAACGGCGGTCCACGCCGCCCAGCTCTCGCACCGCCTGCTCCGCAAGAGCCTCGAGGATCTGCGCTCCCTGATCGAAGGCGGAGATCTGGCCGCGACTCGCTCCGGACTCGACGTATTGCTGGAGCGGTTCCACGCGCACGAAGTCGAGGAGGCGAAGCTGATCGCCCGACTCGAGGAGCTCTCGACGAGCTAGCCGGTCCGAATCCCGGCTACGCCCCGGGGCGAACGAAGTTGTTCATCCAGTAGATGAACAGGCCCGTGAGCGCGACGTAGATCCAGATCGGGTAGGCGAAGCGCACGATGCGGCGGTGCTCGGCGAAGCGCCCGCGAAGCGCGAGCTGCAGGGCGCGCGCGACGAGCGGAACCACGGCGACGGCCAGGGCCGTGTGCGTCGACAGGACCACCAGGAAGAGCGTCCGCACCCAGTCGTCGCCGGGGAAGCGCTGGTGTCCGAGCAGCGCAGTCTGGACGACGTAGAGAGCGACGAACACGGTCCCGAGCGAGACCGCCGAGAGCATCAGCCGTCGGTGCAGCCCCCGCCGGCCGTGGCGGATCGCGACGAACGCGGCGATCAGGAGCGCCGCGATCGCGGCGTTCAGCGCGCCGTTCACGTGCGGCAAGGCATCGCGCATCCCGACTCCTGCCTCCCTCGCCCCGATCTCGAGCATCATCGCGCCGAACAGGCTCGACAGGTACAGGAGCGAGACGAGAAAGACCCGCCGGTCGGCCGCGTCTTCTCGCGCCCGCATCGCGGCGACGATCGAGGCGCAGAACGCGACACCTCCGATCATGGCCACTGCCGCGTAGCCGGCGCCGAGAACCCCGCCGGCGTACGGGAGCAGCGTGACCGGGATCAGCAGCAGGGCGAAGGCGAGCATGAGGCGCCGCGTGCGCGTATCGCCGACGGCCGCGGGCAGCATCCGGAACAGCGCGGCCGCGTACTCGTCGCGGCGGTACAGGGTGATCGCGTACACGTGCGGGAGCTGCCAGAGGAAGACGATCGCGGCGAGCGTGAGACCCCAGATGCCGAGGCGCCCGTCGACCGATGCGTCGGCGATCAGGGGCGCCGTCGATCCGGACAGAGCTCCCACGAACGTGTTCCATGCGCTCCGCGGCTTCAGCCAGACCGTGTAGACGAGCAGATAGTGGGCCAGCGTCGCCGCGCCGATCGCCGCGGCGAGCCCGCCGCCTGCGACCGCGAGCGCGAGCAGCCCGAGAGTCGAGGTCGCGATGCCGAAGCCGAGCGCGCGCGAGGCGGTCAGTCGGCCAGAGGGGAGCGGGCGCCAGCGCGTTCGCTCCATTCGAGCGTCGGCGTCGCGCTCCCACCAGGCATTGAGCGCGCTCGAGCCGGCGCCGACCAGCGCGATCCCGAGCAGGACTCCGAGGACGGTCGCGATCGCCGGGCGCGACGCCGCGCCCAGACAGAAGGCCGGCGGCGCCGTCAGAAGCACGCCGACGAGCACGCCCGGGCGCGTCAGGTCGATGTGGTCGCGAATGCGCGAGACGCGCGGCGCGAGAGTCGCGATCACCTGAGAGCCCGTCGTCATGGCTTCGTTCCTAGTGCAGCTTGAATCCCGACGCGCGATCGAACGCGATCACGCGCCGGAACCGCTCGTCGAACTCGATCGTCTGCTCGCTGACATGGGACCACTCGTCCGGATCGTGGCTGTCCCCGATCTCGACCCGGATCACATGCTCCCCCGGCGTGAGGCCGAACGGTACCACCGCGACGCTCGAGCCGTCGCTCCAGATTCCGCTCGGCGAGTAGGCCTGGTCGACCCGGCGCTCGCCGTCCACGCTGACGCGCAGGCGCACCGCGGCGCGCGCCCGCTCGCAGACCTTCGCCTGGCGCATGTGCTGCGGGAGCTGCGCGAGCTCCTCCGGCGTCCGGTCGCGGCAGACTTCGCTCCGCTCGCCGGGGTGTTTGAAGGTGACGACGAGCTCGGCGCCCGGAGACGCGTGCGCGGCGTGGCCCCAGTCGCTCACGACACCGATGATGGCGCTGGTGACGAACGCGACGGCGACCGAGGCGATGCCGGCCAGCGCTCGGCCGGGAACCGCGGCCGGTGACGGGCTCGCGCCCTCGAGCGCTGCGCCCGCGGCTTTCAGGAGCTCGCGCTTGCTTCCGCGGTCGAGGTAGACGACCTCGACGGAGTCGCGGGCCACGAACTTCTCGCGGATGGCCGGGGGTCGCGTGCCCGCCAGGTGCTGATCGAGGAACTCCGGCCCTTCGCGGAAGTGACACGACCCCGGCGGGCAGCTCGCGATCAGGACCTTCTTCGCGCCACGCCGGAGCGCAAGCTCGATCGACATCGAGTGCACCCAGCCCGCGCACGGGACCTCGAGCACGCGCCAACCGGGAAGCTCGCGGCAGATCCCCGTCGCTGGATCGATCTCGAGCCCGGCGCCAGCCGACTGCGCGCAGACGAAGGCCACGCCCGAGGGATCGCCACCCGACTTCGCGGCGTCGAGCCAGCTCGCGACCTGCTGGCGCTGATCGCGAAGCGGAAATCCCGGCAGGTCCGTGCCGATCGAGTTGCACGACGCGACGCAGATTCCGCACGAGACGCACTTCGCGGGATCGACGAACGCCTCGGTCGCATACTTCTCGCGCTTCACCGGATTCGCGCGCGGGATCATCGAGATCGCCTCGTACGGGCAGTCCCGGTAGCACTGCTCGCAGGCGTTGCAGCGCGCGGGCTCGACCACCGCGCTGCGCCCGACCCGTTTTCGCATCGTCCACGGCGCGGAAACCGCGAGGGCGCCGCCGACCAGACAGATCGCCCAGATCGCGCCGCCCGAGAGTCCCGGCCCGAGCGAGAGCGGAAACAGGTACCACCAGTCCATGCCGAACGATTCGCCGCGCGCGGTCATCTTCGCGGGCTCGGCGTTCGTCGCCGGGTAGGCGACCGAGAGGATGGCGAGGGTTCCGAGCACCCAGATCGTCATCGGAAGTCGCGTGAGGAAGCGCGCGCGCGCGGTCCGGGTCAGGTGCAGCCAGAGCACGAACGCGAGCGCCAGCGGCGCGAGCATGTGGAAGAAGAACACGACGAAGAAGAGCAGCGAGTTGATGCCCTCGTCGAAGAGGAACGAGCGGCCCATCGGATCGGCGAAGATCGGCAGCACGTCGAGCAGCCGCGCGGTCTCGAGCGCCACGTACTTGCCGCGCACGTCCCAGACCAGCCAGTAGCCGGTCCAGCCCAGGACCCAGACCACCACGAGCGACAGCACGCCGGTCACCCAGGCGAGCCAGCGCGCGCCGGCGAAGCGCCGCTCGAAGAAGAGCCGCGCCGCGTGCACGAGCGCGAAGAAGATCGCGGCGTCGGAGCTGTAGCGGTGCAGCGAGCGCAGCAGCCCCGCGCTCGCAGGCGAATCGGACATCGCCGCCACCGAGGAGTACGCCAGGTGCACGCTCGGCCGGTACCAGAACAGCAGAAGCACGCCGCTGATCACGGCGATCAGGATCGCGGTCACCGCCACCGCACCGGTCTGCAGGAACGGGTTCAGCGCATCGGGAAGCACGCGCCCGAGCGCGCGATCGAGGGCGAGGAACGGCCGCTCGAGCGCGCGAAGCGCAGCGTCTCCGCGAACCCTGGCCTCGCCTCCGTGGGCGACCTCCGAGGCCAGGCCGATGGCGTCATGCTCCACCGGACCCCTCGCGCAGGAGGACCTCCAGCGCCGACGTCAGCCAGCGCTGCTGTCGGCCGCCGAGCGTCAGCCGATAGGCGATGCGCCCCTCGCGATCGACGAGCAGGAACAGATTCGCGTGGTCGATCACGCCCGTCTCGGGATTCCGAGAGCGCGTGATGCCGAGGTCGTCGAGGACGCGCTCGACCTCGACCGGATCACCCGTGACGAGCGAGTACTGCGGAGCGGCGATCTCGTGCTCGCGCGCGAGCTTGGCGAGCACCGCGGGCGAATCGTTGGCCGGATCCATGCTGACCGCGATCACGTGCAGATCGTCGCGAAGCGCCTCGGGCACCTGCGCGATCGCCGCCTTCGCCTGGCCCAGGATCAGCGGGCAGCTGAGCGGGCACGTCGAGTACACGGCCGTGAGCATCACGACCTTTCCGCGCAGTCCGGCCAGATCGACCGTGTCGCCGTCCTGGTTCACCAGCCGCAGCTGCGGCGAGTGCAGCTGGGTGCGCAGGGACTCCGCGGGAAACGGCAGCTCCGCGACGTCGGGTTTCGGCGCGATCGCCACGAGTCCCCATGCCGCGACGGCCACCGTGAACGCGCTCGCGACGCACGGCGCGAGCCATCCGCGGCGGCTCGCCAGCAGATCCCGCAGCGGCTGCCACCAGACCAGCGCGAGTACCGGAGCGATCACGACCGGCGGACTCGTCATCGCCATGACCAGTCCGGGATTCATGCGCCCGGTCGCCGGGTCGTACCCGAAGCACCAGATGCGGAACTCGTCCGCGAATCCGCGCATGCTCGAGTCCTCGCCCGGGCCGATCAGCATCGCCAGGAGCAGGATCTCCCAGAACACCAGCACGCCGAGAGCAAAAGCGGGAAAGCTGCCGCCGTCGAAGAATCGCGCGGCGTCTCCGGTCCGCGAAGCGATCGTCATCTCACGTGCCAGACGTCCGACAGCCAGAGCCAGTTCGCGAAGTAGTACACCGCGAACGACGCCAGGAACACGAGCACCAGCACCAGCGTCCCGGGCGTGCGGTGCTCCTCGTCCTCGCCCGCGCCGTGCGAAGCTCGCACGGCCGCGGTCACGCCGCGCTCGACGTGCCAGGGCTCCATCGGGCGACCCGCGTTCGAGCGGCCGAAGAAGACCGCCGCGACCACGAGCAGGACGAAGAGGAGCACGGCGGTGAACGCGATGACCGCGCCCACGCCGAGCAGGCCGAGCATCACGTGCGCGCCCGAATCGAACGCGGGCGCGAAGGGCGAGCCGCTGAACTCGACGTCCCAGTGGCGGCGCGGAACGCCGTACGACCCGGCGAACGACATGCCGATCGACATGGTCGTGATGCCGATCGCGAAGAGGTACGGCTGCAGGCGACACAGGGCCTTGGCGTAGAACTCGCGCTGGAAGATCAGCGGCACGACGTAGTAGGTCAGCGCCATGAACGCGAGCGCCGTGCCTCCGACCACGGTGACGTGGAAGTGGCCCGGAATGCGCAGCGTGTTGTGCGCCATGATGTTGATCTGCTGCGTGCCCAGGGTGACTCCGGTGATTCCTCCGCCGAAGCCGAAGATCACCAGCGACAGGAAGAACCCCGAGAAGCCCGGATTCGACCACGGGGCGTTGGCCAGCCAACCGAACAGACCGCGCTGGAATCCCTTCGCGCGCATCGCGACCTCGATCGACGCCGGAACCGTGAAGCCGTGGATCATCGACGCGAGCACCGCGAGGTACATCGCGTACGAGGTGTTCCAGATCTTCCAGGTGGCGCCGACGCCCGGATCGACCAGCTCGTGGTGCGCCGAGGCGAGGTTGATGAACAGGATGTAGAGCAGGAACGCGCTCCGGCAGACCGCCTCGGAGAGCGGCTTCGAGCCGACCGTGAGGTGGCCGAGCAGGTACCAGACCGAGACCATCGCGCAGACGTTCACCTGCTGGCTCATGTGGCCCAGCCCCCACCAGGTGACCCGGTACCACTCGGGGTCGATCGACGAGAGCAGGTTGATCGACCACAGGTAGGTCGGGATCATCGTCGTGGCCGCGTGCAGCAGCGTCACGACCGCGATGATCGCCGCCGCGGTCGCCCCGAAAGTGATGAGCGGCACCGAGCCTTCGTAGGTGTGGTCGCGCTTGGCGATGTAGAGCGTGCCGAAGAAGTTGATCACGCCGAGCAGCGTCCCGACCGAGAACAGGATCAGGCCCAGGTAGAACTGCGGGTCCGCGCGCAGCGGCACGTACGACGTGACCATGACGTCGGCCTTGCCCATCAGCACGGTCGCGTTGCACATCACCGCGCCGACGAGCATCAGCCCGAGCGTGGCCCAGGAGAGCGACTTCGAGTACAGGCGGCTGTTCAGGAGCACCGCGCCCGCGAAGTAGAGGATCGCGATCTCGAAGTTCAGGATCATCACGATCAGCATGTCCAGACCGTGGAGCGTGACCAGCCGGTAGTACCAGTCCGCGGGAAGCAGGTGCACGGCCGGCCAGCGCGTGAGGCCGATCAGGATCGCGGCGACGCCGCCGATCAGCAGCGAGACGACGGCGAAGACCGCGTGCAGCTTCATGAAGCGCTCCGCGGTCGTGCAGATCGCGAGTCCCGTCGTGTCGCAGACCCGGACCTCCCCTCGCGGGTGGTTTCCAGCCGCCTCTCCGGCTGTCACGTCCGGGCCGATGGTGGTGGTCGTCATCGCCCTACTCCTCGACGAGGATGCGCCCGGCCATCATGTGATGGCCGATGCCGCAGAACTCGTTGCAGATGATCGTGAACTCGCCCGAGCTCGTCGGCGTCAGGGTGAGCACGTGGTCGTAGCCCGGAAGAACCTGGAAGTTCATGTTCAGCGGGTGAAGCGAGAATCCGTGCTGCAGGTCGATCGACGAGATGTGCACCCGGTAGGTCTGCCCCTTCTTGAGCTTCAGGACCGGAAACCAGGACCACATCTGGGCCTGCAGGTACGCGTCGCCGCCGGGCGCCGGCTGCACGATCGGAATGCCGTTCAGCTCCCCGACCTGGTTGGTGGCGACGAAGCGCTGCACCCGCTGCGCGAACGCGCCGGGCTCGACCCGGTACGCCTCGCCCGTGCTGTTCTGCTTGCCGTAGAAATGCCAGTACGGCATCGCGATCGACATGACCAAGCACCAGCACAGAGCCAAGCCGATCCAGAGCCGCTCGGCCCCGTGGGGTGCTTTGAACCAGCCGGCCGCCGGCGGTCGAATACTCATGGCTTCAGTCCTCGCTCAGGGCAGTGTCGCGGGCGGCAGGAAATAGATCTCGTACCACGCCCAGAACGTGAACGAGACGGTCGGGATGACCACCCCGAGGAAGAGCAGAAGCCACGGGTTGTCCATCAGCTTCTGAATCGGGTGGACTTCACCCGGGACCTTCGGCGCCATACTCCAACCTCCTCGACGCGGCCAGCGCTTCCGACGCGGGCCCGACTCTTACCCTATGGATCCAGGCACCGCCGGCGACGGCGAGGAACATGATCCCCCCCGCGATCGCCGCGAAGCCGCCGACGCCCATCATCCCCAAGCCCAGCGTCTCGGCCGTGCCGCGCGCCGCCTGCTCGGCGCCGTAGATCTTGCGCCCCATGCCGTGCGCGCCCGCGAGCGCGAAGCCCGCGGCAAAGACGAGCATCCCGGCTCCGTAGACGAGGGGCTGCCAGCTTCGCGTGCGGACCAGCCAGGCGCCAGGCAGCCGAAGTCCGAGCAGGGGCAGAAGGAGGTAGCTCGCGGCCATGAACGAGACGGTGATCGCTCCGACCGAGGCGTGGTAATGCGCCGGGACCATCGTGCTCTGGCCGCGGATCGAGGCACCGAGCGCGAAGCCGAGCACGGTCAGGGCTCCGCTCACGAGAACCGCCGATAGCCGCGCGTCCGCGAGCGAGGCAGCGGAGAGGGTGCCCGACTTCCAAGCGCGCACGACGGCGCCGAGCGAGAGAATCAGGAAGATCGTCACGACCGGAGCGATGCACCAGCGCATGAGCTCCGTGAAGCCCACCTGATAGCCGGCGCTGCTCGTGCCCGCGAGGGCGAAGAGCGGCGCACAGAACCAGGGCAGAAGCAGGGCCAAGAAGAGCCAGCGCGACGCCGCCTCGCTCACCGGCGCCTCGCCGATCACGCTCTCGAGAAGCCAGAGCCAGAGCGAGAGCATCGCGAGCGTGCACGCGAGCTGGAGCACGTGCCCGACGCCCCAGACGAGCAGGTCCGCGAAGACGTCGGGCGCGAGGCCGCTCGGCGCGCGCAGCCACGTGATCGCGAGGGTGAACGAGGCGAGCAGCAGTGCGAGCAGAGTCGCGCGCAGACCGCTCTCCACGCCCTTCGGCAGCGGCACGACCACGATCCGGGTGCCGCCCGGCAGCAGCCTGGCGTCCGCGAAGCTCGCGAGCACGCCAGCTCCGAAGAGCAGCTGCCCCGCCTGGAAGATCCAGTGATCCACTGTCGGAATGTAGTTGGAGAGCAGCGGAGCCGCCCCGGGAATCCCCGCACCGAATAGCTGCATCGCGATGCCGGTTCCGGCGACGTGAACCGAGTGCCGGGCCAGCCATCCGGCTCGACGCCGCGCCGGAAGCAGGAAGAAGAGCGCCGCGGCGATCGAGTAGAACCAGGCGACGAGCGCCAGGTTCACGTGCGCGACGAGACAGCGCTTGAAGAAGACCGGATCGGTCACGAAGCGGTCGAACGGGGGCATGCGCCCCACGACGACCGCGAGCGCGAAGAGCCCGGCCAGCACCAGCACCAGCAGCGAGAGCGCGAGCCATCGGCGAGAAGCGGCGCGGAGCTCCACGCACGCGGCAATCAGATCTGCGCCGGGGGACATTCCGCGCCGCCGCAGTGCAAGCGACGGGCCATCTACTGGCTCGCCTCCGCCGTCCTCCGACTCGCCCGACGAGCGCGAGGATGTGCCAGGCGGCCTCAGCGGAGTCATCGGATGGTCCCCTCGCGCCACAAGTCGCGCAACGTACTGGCTCGAGACGCACCGGGCAACCTCGCCCGACGGCCTCTAGCCCGGCTTCGAGCTCTTGCGGCGCGAGAGGCCCAGCAGCGCGAGCGCGAGGAAGCCGAGCATGCGCGGCCGCAGGGTCATGCCGAGCAGTCGCAGGAACTCCGCGAGCGTCATGTGGGTGCGCGCATCCCAAACACCCATCTTTCCGCTGATCACGATCTCGCCGTCGCCCGGCTCCATCTTGTCGAAGGAGAGGATGAAGCGGCCCGCCTGGGACTCGACCCGCATCTCAGGCGGCCCGCAGCGCCCGGCCGCGGCGCGCGTGCCACTTCTCGAGATGCCGCCTGTGTCGCTCGGTGTAGGCGCCTTCGCGGTAGTGCTCGTCGTAGAAGCCGCAGTCGATGTGCTGTGCCTGCACCATCACCGTCAGAAGGCAGGGATCGGCGAACGCCGGAAACCGGCCCCACTTGCGCCAGACCGCCTTCAGGATGTCCTTCGTGCACTCCACGATCGCCGGATCCGTGCGCGGAATCGCGACCTCCATCTGGCCCGGCCGCTTGTACGGCGCCCCGGCTGCATTCGCGGGGTGGAAGATCCCGGCCGAGCCCCACTTCCGCTCGATCACGTCGTCGACGGCGTCGTCGATCGAGCCCTTGAAGTAGTAGGGATGGTGCGTCTCGAAGACGTCGTCCTTCCCGATCGGGTACGGGAAGCCCGCCAGCGGTCCGTGCTCGGCCGTCTCGAAACGGAAGCCGAGGCCGCGACACAGCGGTGTGCCGCCCAGCGCCATCATCGCGTTGAAGCCGCCGAACGGCCAACCGCCCAGGCCGAGCGCCGTCTCGGTGAGCAGCAGGTTCTGCGCCATGAAGCCGACCTCGACGTTGGACGCGCCGAACGCGACCAGCGGCTCGAGGCTCTGGTACGGCACCGGGATCGTCGCCAGTCCCTGCTTCACCCATTTCTCGCAGCCGAGCGGCTTCATGCCGTCCTCGACGTCGACCGGATAGTTGCCCTGCTCCAGGAAAAGCATCAGGCCGTTGATCAGCTCCTCGGTGACGTCGCAGACGGGCATGAAGAGCGTCGTGCCGGGCTGGTTCGCGTTCCAGGTGTTGAACGACATGAACGCGGGCGAGCTGTGCGGCAGGTCGATCCGCTCGCTCGAGATCTGCACGCGCCGGTCGACGAAGACGGCGACGAGCTTCTCGAGATCGTCCATGCGCGAGATCTCCTGCATCCGCTCGGGATGCGTGCCGCGGATCTTCACGACGTAGGTGCCCTCGTCGTTGCTGTAGAAGAGCTCCGTGGCGTGCGATCCGCACGGGCTCGGGAAGGTCCGGCCGCTGTACTCGAGCATGGTGTTGCAGTTGCCGTCCCAGACCTCTCCCGGAGCGAGCTCCTCCTTACGCGTGTGCGGCATGTCGGCCAGGTTCATTCCCGACATCCCCGTCGCCGCCATGCAGAGCAGCGCCTCTTCCTCGAACGAGAGCGGCAGCGGCTCGGCGTGCGACTTGTACGCGTTGGGTCCGCGCGGAATCTCCATGCCCAGGCCGAAGCGGCGTGAGCGGCGGGTGAAGATCGACTCGAAGAGCGGCGTCGACCAGACTTCTTCGAGCAGCTTGCGCGTCTCGGAATCCATCGCCATGGCTCGTCCCTCCTGCTGGACAAGATTCATCATACGAGCCGGTCGCGCGATGGGGTAAGATGATTTTCATGGAGCTGCGCAGCGTTCTCGGTGGGCGACGTTCGATCCGCTTCTTCGACCCGGACCGCCCGGTCGAGCGAGCGAAGATCCAGAGAATCCTGGAGGCGATGCGGATCGCCTCGTGCGCGGTGAACGCGCACTGGCTGCGCGCGGTCGTGGTGAACCGCGCGGAGATCCCGGCCGCGACGCTCGAAGCGCTGAAGACACCCGTCGCGGGATTGGTCCAGGAGCTCGCTCCGGTCCACATCTACTGCTACCTCGACGCGGGCGTCGTCACGCGGATGAAGGGCGCGCGGCTGAAGGAGCTCGTGGACGTCGGCGCGCTGAATCCGACGCACGGCTGGAGCCACCGCTTCGTCGACGAGTTCGTCTATCCGCAGATCCTCGAACCGATGACGAAAAGCCCCGGCTACCTCGTCTCGTCCGCGTTCGACTGCGGCGGCGCGGGCACGCAGGGGCTGCTGGTCGCCGTCGACGAAGGGCTCGGCGCGTGCTGGACCGCATTCAATCCCGTGCCCGCGAAGGAGCTGCTCGGCATTCCCGACGACTGGGTGCCGCTGTACTGCTTGAACCTGGGCTACTCGCTCGAGTCGAAGGAGGCCGGCGGCCAGCGCCCGCGGCCCGCGTTCGAGGAGCTGTACTTCGAGGGGCGCGTGGGAAAGCCATTCGCACGCGATCCGGAAGTGGTGAGCGAGCTCGAGAAGACGGGCATGCTGCAGACGCCCGCACCTCTGCCTGGACGCCGCGAGGAGGTCCGGGCGCTCGCGCGCCGCCTCGCGCTTCCGGAATGAGGTGATGGAGCTCGACCGGGCGCTCGAGGCCTACGCGAGCGTGGCGAGCTGGCGCGCCGGACTGCAGGAGCAGTGGGGCGGAGATCCGCTCGCCGAGGATCCGCACCGGCTGGAGAGCCTCGCCGGCTTCTGCGCGTACACCGGCCTCGATCCCGACGCGCTGGTCGCGTTCTGCTTTCTGCGCAAGCGCGAGACGAAGGAGCGCTTCGTGAGCGTCGCGCGCCGCGCGGAGCTCGCCGCCAAGCTCGCCGCCTGGGTCGCCGAGCGCGCCCTGCCCGCGCGCGAGTCGCGACAGCTCTCGGCCGACGTGCTGTCGTTCCTGATCCACAACGGCGTCATGATGAACGCGGGCGTCGCCCGCGGGAGCGCCGGCGGTCAGCCCGCGTAGAACAGCTTCGCGAGCCGTTCCTGATAGGCGAGCAGCTTCTCCGGCGCGATCGCGTAGAACGGCGGGATCAGGACCAGCGAGTCCGCCACCGTCCAGGCGCGCTCGACCTGCGCCCGCATTCGATCGGCGTCGCCGAGCAGCACGAAGCAGCGCACCATCTCGTCTGGAACCAGCCGCGCGTGCGCGAGCACGTCGCCGCGTTTCACTTCTGCCTGCAGGCGGCGCGCAACGTCTGCGAAGCCGTGCGCGGCGAAGAACGACTCGTACTGCTCGATCCCCGCGTAGAAGGCGACGGTCGCGCGCGCGTCCTCGATCGCCTCGCGCTCGTCGGCGCCCGGCGCGCACCAGAGCCAGAGGTTCAGGTCGATGTCCTCGCGCTTGCGGCCCGCGCGCGCGAGCCCGGCGCGCAGCTCGGGCTGGATCTTCTCGACCGCCCAGTCGAGCGACCACATCGGGTGGCCCATCACTCCGTCGGCGATCTCGGCCGCCAGCCGCACGGCCGGACCGCGCAGCGCCGCGATCCAGACCGGAATCTCTTCGCGTACCGGCGGCGCGGTGGGCTGCAGCTCGGCGAAGTCCGCCCGGTAGTACTCGCCGTTGAACGGCTCGAGCCCGCGGTGTGCGCCGCGGATCACGTGGCGCACCGCCGCGACCGTCTCGCGCAGGTGTGCCAGCGGCTTGTGCTCGGGCGCGCCGAACACGCCGCGCGTCCACGACTGCACGCTCGCGCCGAGGCCGAGCACGAAGCGCCCGCTGCTGACGCGGTCCATGTCGATCGCCGCCATCGCGGTCTCGAACGGGCTTCGCGCGGCGGCGATCGCGATGCCGCTGGCGAGCTTCACGCGCTCCGTCGCCATCGCCGCGGCCGCGAGCGGAATCCACGGCGGGCCGTAGACCTGCGCGGCGAACAGGCCCTCCAGCCCCTGCGCCTCGGCCTGCCGCGCCATCACCGAGAGGATCGGCGCCGGAAGCGCGCTCACGAAACCCCAGTACCGTCGTCTCGCGCTGGCCATCGTCGCTCTCTCCTCCGCGCGCATCATAGCTTCGCGCAGCTCGAATTGGCGCGCAGGAACGCGACGAGCTTCCAGATGTCGGTGTCACCGTCGGGGAGCACGCCGCTGAAGGGATCCATTCGCGTCCCGGGCACCCCCTGCGAGATCGAGCGGAAGATCTCCTCGTCGCTCCCACCATTCTTCCAGGCGCAGTCGAACAGGTCTGGGATGTCGCCGCGAGCGCCGCCACGCAGGCTGTGGCAGTACGCTCCGCACATGCCGATGAACAAGCTCTTGCCGCGCTTCACGGCGGCCGGGTCGCCGGCGAACACCGCGGCCGGAGACGGCTTCGGCGCCGCCGGCTCCGGCTTCGCGCAGTTCGCCGCGACGGCGAGCGCGGCGCCCGCAGCGAGGAGCACCGCGAGCCGAGACACTACTTCGGCAGGGCGAAGACGAAGAGCGTGCCGCCTTCCGTCGTGTTCTTCGGTCCGCCCATGAAGGCGTCCAGCGCCGAGAAGCTGCCCGAGGCGATCGCGACGTAGGTGCGCCCGTCGAGCTGGTACGCGATCGGCTGGCTGCGCACCCCGCCGCCCATCCGGAAGCGCCAGACCTCCTTGCCCGTTTTCGAGTCGAAGGCAAGCGCGTCGCCGGTCAGGTTTCCGGTGAAGACCACGCCGCCCGCGGTGCTGAGCGTGCCGCCGCCGAGCGGGAAGCGATCCTTGTAGACCCAGCGCACCGCGCCGGTCGCGACGTCGATCGCCGAGAACGTTCCGTACGACTTGCCTTCGTTTGCATCCAGCGTGTCGGGGAGCCCGCCCAGATACGGCATGCCCTTCGAGTACACCGCGATTCCCTTCGCGAAGATCTGGCACGCCTCGACCGCGGGGATGAACGCGAGGCCGAGCTCGGGGTTGTAGGCCCCCGTCCACGCGCCGTTCATTCCACCGAGGTTGCTCGGACAGATGCGCTCGGTGGTGTCCTCGCCGGGGAGCGCCTTGGGATCGACGTTCGGGCGGCCGGTCACCGGATCGATCGTCGCCCAGTTCACCTGCTCCAGATACTTCGTCGCGCGCAGGAACTTCCCGGTCGTGCGATCGAGCAGGTAGAAGTACCCGTTGCGGTTCGCCTGGGCGATCGCCTTCACGGGCTTTCCGGCGACGACCGTGTCGACCAGGAAGAGCTGGGTGTTGCCGTCGTAGTCCCAGAGATCGTGCGGCGTGAACTGGAAGTACCACTTGAGCTTTCCGGTCTTCGGATCGACTGCGAGCAGCGAATCCGAATAGAGATTGTCGCCGGCTCGATCGTCGCCGTTCCAGTCGGGCGACGGATTGCCGGTGGCCCAGAAGAGCGTGTCGCTCTCCGCGTCGTAGGCGCCCTGCGTCCAGGCCGGCGCGCCGCCACGCTTCCACGAATCGCCCGCCCAGGTCTCGACGCCGGGCTCGCCCTCGCCGGGAATCGTGTAGTGCCGCCAGGCGCGCGCGCCGGTCTTCACGTCGTACGCGTCGAAGAAGCCGCGCACACCGTACTCGCCGCCCGCGATGCCGATGATCGCGAGATCGCCGACCACCAGCGGCGCAGAGGTCGCGCTGAAGCCTTCCTTGTAGCTCGCGAGCTCGACGCTCCACTTGATCTCGCCGGTCTTCCGGTCGAACGCGAGCAGGTGCGCATCGAGCGTGGCCATCAGCACCAGATCGCCCGCGATCGCAGCGCCGCGATTCGGCGGCCCGCAGCAGAGCCGCAGGTTCTTCGGATTCGGATGGTCGTAGCGCCAGAGCAGCGCGCCGGTCTTCGCGTCCAGCGCGAAGATCCGGTTGTACGACGACGTCACGTACATGACTCCGCCGTAGACGACCGGCGAGACTTCGAACTGGCCCGTGGTCCCGCTCGGGAACGCCCACGCGACCTCGAGCTTCGCCGCGCTCGCCGGCGTGAGCGCCGCGATCGGGCTGTGGCGGAAGTTCCGGTAGTTCCCGCCGTAGAGCAGCCAACGCGATGGATCCGACGCCCCGCGATCGAGCATCTCCTGCGAGACCGGCCCCACCGAGGTGCCGACCGGCTTCTCCGCGAGCCAGTGATGGCCCTGGTCGGGAAGCGCGATCTCGGCGGCGAGTTCGCCCTCGTCCTGTTCCGCGCGCGCCCTCGCAGGAACGAAGGCCAGGCACAGCGCGAGCGTGATGCAGAGCGATCGGATCATCCGGCGTTCCACCCCCTGAAGTAGGGCACGAGAATCGCACGGACCCGCCTGCGCGTCACGCAGCGTCGGCGGGTCGCCCCTCGAAGTCCTCGATCACGAGCCCCGCGGTGCGATGGCCGGAGTGCATCGCGCCGGAGAACCCAGGGCCGGGGAACGTCCACGCACCGGCGAGGTAGAGACCCGGCACGGAGCTTCGCGCCTCGGGCCGGTGGATGCTGTGCGAGCTCGCCGACGAAGCGTACCCGTAGATCGATCCCTGCGGATTCGACGAGTAGCGCTCCATCGTGTGCGGTGTGCCGACCTCGACCACCTCGATCCGCTCGCGCAGGTCGGGGATCGCCTGCGCGAGCCGATCGACCAGCCACGCCTCGAGCTCTCGCTTGCGCTCGCGGTAGATCGCCTCGTCGTCGCGCCAGAGCCGGCCGTCGGCCATGACCGCCGCGTGCAGGATCGAGCGCCCCGCCGGCGAATGGTCGGGATCGGCGAGGTCGTGGTTGCCGATCATGTATCCCTGCTTGCGGTAGTCGCCGGCGAGCATCGCCTCGCGCTCCTGCTCGAAGTCGTAGGTCTGCATGAAGAATGCGCCGCGGTCGGAGAGACCGAGCCGGGCGGCGTCGCCGCGAATCCCCACGTAGGCCTGGTGGATCGAGCAGGCGATCGGCAGGCCGTCGACCCGGGGCAGCTCGGCCGCGCCGAGCCGGGCGTCGTCGAGCAGCCCGTGGTAGGTGAGCGGCGCCGAGGCATTGCTGATCACGACCGGCGCACGGAAGCGATCTCCGCGCCGCGTCTGCACGCCGACCACGCGTCCGTTCTCGGTGTCGATGCGCGCGACCTCGCGGCGCAGCAGGACGCGCCCGCGGTTGCGCTCGATCACGCGCACGAACGCGTCGGAGAGCGCCTGCCCGCCTCCTTTGACGTAGAAGCAGCCGCCGAAGTGGTAGCTCGCCCACATTCGCGCGTAGAGAAAGCCCGAGACCTCCGCTGGCACCAGGCCCAGGTAGCCCCAGATGGTGGCGAAGATCGCCTGGATCCGTTCGTCGCGGAGGTGCGCGTCGAGGAGCTCCGCGAGCGTGAGCGGAAGCGTCGCGAGCGCCGCCTCGCTCGGCCCACCGTCGGCGCCCTGCGCGTCGATCTCGCGCAGATGTTGGAACAGGTCGCGAACGCCGCGCGCCTGAGCCGGATACGTCTCGACGAGCAGCGCCTCGTAGGCGCCCGCGTCCGCGGGAATCTGCAGGTCGTGCCGCGGACCGCGGCTGCGGTAGGCGATGTCGAAGCGCCGCAGCTCCAGCTGCGGCAGCACGTCGAGCTCGGAGAGCAGCCGGTGCACCGAGCGCCCAGGAAGCAGATCGCCCGTCTGGTGCAGCGCGACGTCGAAGTCGTAGACGAGCTTCGTCCCGCGGACCTTGCGCAGGAAGTGGTGCGCGTAGCCGCCGGCGAAGACGTGCTGCTCCAGCACGAGCACCCGCAGGCCGGTCCGCGACAGGCGAGCCGCGGCAGCGAGTCCGCCGAGCCCCGATCCGATCACGATCACGTCCCAGTGGTCGTCGAGCTTCGGGTCCTGCCGGGTCATGGGGGTTCCTCCTCGATGCGGGATTCGATCGCGCTGCAGCCGGAGACCAGCTGCAGCAGAAGCGGCTCCACCAGCTCGGCGAGGCCGAGGCCGTGCGCGAGCTTGCCGGCGAGCTGGAGCGACACCAGTCCGTGTACGCCCGCCCAGAAGCCGTGCGCGAGCAGATCCACGTCGCCCCGCAGGCGGCCAGCCTCGACCGCGGCGCGCACGGCCTCGCGCAGCGGAGCCCAGGCGCGCAGCTCCGCTTCGCGAAGCTCCGGATGGCCGTCGGGATCGGGCTGGCCGAGCTCGAACATCAGCCGGTACGCGTGCGGCTCCGCGAGCGCGAAGTCGACGTACGCCTTTCCGAGCGCGAGCAGTCGCGCCGCGGGATCGGACTCGTCGGCTCCACCCTTCTCCTGGCTCGCCGCGAAGCGCTGGTAGGCGGCCGTGCGCACGAACGCGAAGATCTCGGCCTTGTCCCGGAAGTAGCGGTACGGCGTCATCCGGCTCACGCCGAGCGCGTCGGCGAGCACGCGGAAGCTCACGCCCTCGAATCCGCGCTGCGCGAAGAGCCTTTCGGCGACCGCGCAGAGCCTCTGGCGGAAGGCGTCGACGTCGTCCTGGGACAGGTTCCGGGGCACGGCGCATTTTTGACACTGTCAATTGACGATGTCAACAGCCGCAGAAAAGGGCCCGCCCCGGTCCGGCCCTCGGATAGACTCCGCTCGGCCGAGGCGAGGAGGAGCTTGGATGCGCGGACTTCGCAGGATCGTGGTGGCCGCGCTCGTCGTCGCGCTCGCGATCGGGATCGCGGTGATGGGCGCCTCCGAGCTCGGCGGCGAGGTCGTCACGCTTCACACCGCGTCGCCGGATGGCGAGGTCACGACGAGGATCTGGATCGTCGCCGACGCGGGCTACGCCTGGCTTCGCGCGGGCGTTCCCGAGAACGGCTGGCTGCTGCGCATCGACGCGAATCCGGAGGTCGTGGTCGAGCGCGGCGGCGAGTCGCTGCGCTTCCGCGCGGTGCCGGTTCGCGACGACCCGGCCATCCGCGACCGGATCCACCAGCGAATGCGCCAGGACTACGGCATGGCCGATCGGATCGTGAGCCTGCTCCGCGACGGCTCCAGATCCGTGCCGGTCCGGCTCGACCCGATCGCAGAGCCCGTAGAGCCCGACTAGTCCGCGAGCTCCTGCGCGCGCAGCGCCAGACCGCTCGCGACCGAGACCAGCTCGTCGCCAGCGCGCACGCGATCGACCCCGAAGCGCGACGCGAAGAGAGCGCGCACCGCGGGCACCAGGGACGAGCCGCCGGTCAGGAAGACGCGATCGACGTCGCCGCGCGCGATCTTCGAGCCCTCGAGCAGACCGTCGACGCAGGCCGCGAGCGCGTCGAGCTCGGGCTCGATCCAGGTCTCGAACTCGTCGCGCGCGATCGCCCGCTCGATCGCGATCGGGTCGCGGGCGAAGCGCAGTCGGGTCGCCTCCTCCCGCGTCAGCGCGAGCTTGGCGCGCTCGACCGAGCGGTGCAGGGGGAATCCGAGGTCCTCGCGGACCACCCGGATCAGCGCCTCGAGCCGAGCGGGTTCGAGCGCGTCGCGCTGCAGCTCGTGGAGCAGCGACAGCGTGCGCGGCGAGCGCAGGAACGAGAGATGATGCCAGCGCTCGAGGTGGCCGTAGATCCAGCGAGGAACCGGCAGCACGGTGCCGAAGATGGAGCGGAACTCGCTGCCGAGGCCGAGCGCGGGCGAGACCGCCGCGCGCACGATCTTCCCGTCGAAGACGTCGCCGGCCACCGGCACACCCGCGTTGCCGAGCACGCCACCGCTCTCGCCGCGCGCCCGCTCGCGGCGCGCATCCGGACCGACGCGGAGCAGCGAGAAGTCACTCGTGCCTCCGCCGAAGTCGCCGATCAGGATCAGCTCGTCGCGCGAGAGGGTCCGCTCGTAGTGGTAGGCCGCGGCGATCGGCTCGTACTCGAAGACCACGTCCGCCACCCCCGCGCTGGCGAACGCCGCGCGCAGCCGCGAAAGCGCGAGCGCCTCGTCCTCGCGGGAGCGTGCAGACACGAAGCGGACCGGACGACCGACCACGACCGGCCCGTCGAGGGGGCCGAGCTGCGCTTCGGCCTCGCGGATCAGCGCGCGGAGCAGCACCGCGATCAGGGCTTCCAGCCGGTACTCGCGTTCGAAGATCCGCGTCGACGAGAAGTCCCGCGCGGCAAGGAACGATTTCGGCGACTGGACCAGCCGGCCCGGCTCGTCGACGGAGAGGTAGCGCGCGATCGCGCGAGGCCCCGCCAGCTCGCGAAGCGCCCCGCTTCGGTTCGAAGCTCGCTCGAGGTACACGACCGAGCGGAAGGCGGTCGTGGTCTTCCCGCCGCCGCGCGCAAAGCGCGCCAGCCGCGGAGCACCGTCTCCCTCCGCCAGCGCGAGCGCAGAGTTGGTGGTTCCGAAATCGATACCGAACGTGCGACGCCCGTAGGCGGTCATGCGCCCTGGTCGAGATACTCCGAGAGGCCGTAGCCGATGCGCTCGCCGTCGAGCGTGTACTCCGTCATGCCCTCGCCGATGTGCGTGTTCTGTCCCGCGCGGCGGTTGCGCAGCGGGATGAAGCCGCGCACCCGCCCCTCGACGCGGTGCTTCGCGCCGTCGGAGAGCGTCACGTTCGCGCGCAGCACCGAGTGGTAGTTGGTGCCGCTCTCATAGTCGGTCTCGAGGTCGATACCGGTGATGCGCAGCAGCTCCTGCCCCTTGTGGAACACACCTCCGACGTGGTCGCCGACGATCGAGATCACCATGCCCAGATCGTCGCCGAAGTTCCCGGTGATCCAGCGGTAGGAGGGTGTCGACTGCCAGTAGCGCGGGCCCCAGGAGTGATCGCGCAGGCCGTGACCGCGGATCTCGATCGCAGGCTCGCCCTCGATCTCGATCGAGCCCGACACTTTCATGTGCTGCTCGTAGTGGGCGCGCGCGAAGTCGTTGCCGTCGTCCGGCTTTCCGACGTGTCCGTAGATCGGGCCGACTCCGTCGTGCACGAGATCGATCACGATCTTCCGGTGCGGGTTTTGCTTGAATGCGCGCCCCGGATCCTTCATCGCGCGCGGATCCGCCAGGTAGACGGCCGAGCCCTCGTAGCGGGTGCGCAGCTTCTCGCCGGGCACGAGCACGGTGACCTCGAGCCCGCCGGCGTTCCAGCCGTCGTTCGATTCGATCGCGGGCCGCTTGTAGTTGAAGAGCGCCGATCCGTCCGCGTTGTAGACGATCACGGTCATCTCGGCCTGCTTCTCGTTGGCGCGATTGCCGATGCGCAGGAACCCGCCGCGGTTCTGGGCGCGGTCGAAGAAGTTGAAATACACCGACTCGTTGAAGTTCGGCTCGGGTCCGAGCGGGTGGGTGTAATCGTCCTCCGGCTTCACGTTTCCGATGATCTTGACCACGTTGGCGCCTCCTGGGCGCATCCTACCCTAAAGGCCCCCCGACTCTCCTCCGATGCGACGTCGAGGAAGCCACGGTGGCCGCAGGACGAGCCGCACGCGCACGCCGCTATCCGCGCTTCGGGCGCATCGACGGGACCCACCCGTGGAAGCGCCGTGTGCCCGGTGCGTTCGTCGACTACGCCGCGCGCCGCCGCGGCAACGGCCAGGTCGTCTTCTTCAACTTCCCGCTGGCGAAGCAGATGGGGCTGATCCCGCGCGCCCACCGCGAGCGTCTGAACCGCGAGCTCGAGCGCGCGATCCTGCGCACCTTCGGCCTGCGCATCATCAACGAGTGGGACTATCTGCACCGTATCCGGGTGCCCGCGCGCGAACGTCTGCCCGGCACGTACATGGCCACGCGCTACTTGCAGCTGCAGCATCCGGGGCGGAGCGGGAAGACCTCCGGCGACGGGCGCAGCATCTGGAACGGAACGATCCGCCACGCCGGAGTCACCTGGGACGTCTCGAGCTGCGGCACGGGCGTGACCCGGCTCTGCCCCGCGACCGCGAAGTCCGGGCGGTACTTCCGTTCGGGCTCGCGAACCGCATCCTACGGCTGCGGAACGGCGGCGCTCGGCGAGGGCATCGCGGCGGCGCTCCTCTCCGAGACCTTCCACCGCAACGGCATCGAGACCGAGCGCGTGCTGGCGTTGATCGCGCTGCCGAACGGCCAGGCGATCAACGTTCGCGCGGGCCGGAACCTGATCCGCCCCTCGCATCTCTTCGCGCCACTGCGACAGAACGACCTGGTTCGCCTGAGAGCGGGCGTCGAGCTGTTCTGCGAGCGACAGATCGCGAACGGCGACTGGCCGGAGCTGCCGCCCGGGCGTGCGCGCCTGCGCTTCATGGCCGCAGAGACCGCGCGTGTGTTCGCGCGCGCCGCGGCCACCTTCGAGAGCGAGTACGTGTTCTGCTGGCTGGACTGGGATGGCGACAACGTGCTCGCGAACGGGGGCATCGTCGACTATGGCTCGGTGCGCCAGTTCGGCCTGTACCACCGCGAGTACCGCTTCGACGACGACGACCGCTGGTCGACGACGATTCCGGAGCAGCGCACGAAGGCGCGCTTCGTCGCGCAGTGCTTCGCGCAGATCCGTGATTTCGTCTCGAACGGCCGCAAGCGCCCCCTCTCCGAGTTCCGGCGCGACCCCGTGCTGCGCATCTTCGACGCGGAGTTCGAAGCGACCAAGACGCGTCTCTTCGTACACAAACTGGGCTTCACGCCGGAGACCGGCGCCTGGATCACGCGCGCGCATTCCGCATCGCTGTCGCGCCTGCGTCGCGCGCACTCCTGGTTCGAGAGCGCGCGCGCGGCACGAGGCCCGACGAAGGCGGCCGATGGTCTGACTTGGAACGCGATCTTCAGCACGCGCGACCTTCTGCGCGAGCTCACGCGCCGGCTCGCCGGCGGCGAAGGCGAGCTGCCCGCGCGCGAGCTGCTCCGGCTGGCGAGCTCGAGCTATGCAAGGCCGGCCGATCGCGCCTGCACCCCCGAGCGAGCGCGCCGGGCCCGCGCGCTGCAGCGGGAGTATCTCGCGCTCCTGCACGCGGCCGCTCGCCACGAGAATCGGCCGCTCTCCGAGCTGCTCTCCGACGTGGCGCGGCGCAGCGCCGTGATCAACCGCCGCGAGCGCATCACCGGCGACGGCGCCGAGTACGCGACCGACCGGCTGCTGCGCCATCGCCGCAGGCTCGGTCGCGGCGGGCTGATCCGCGTGATCGCCGAGTTCGTGAACCTCCAGGATCTGAACCCCGAGAGGCGGACCTCGGGGACCCGTGTCGTCGCGCGCGACGCCCGCCGGGTGCTCGACAGCTTGATCGAGGTCGTCACCGAGCTGCGACACGGGCTCTGACCGCGCACGAGTCGGAGCCCGGCGCGACTCACCCCACGATCCGATATGATCGGGCCATTCGCTTCGAGCCAGGAGCCGGCCCTTGATCGACCTCGAGAACGTCTCCCGTGTCTATCAGCGCGGAGCGGACGTGATCCACGCGCTGGAGAACGTGAGCCTTCACGTGCCCCGAGGCCGCTTCGTCGCTCTGATGGGGCCGTCCGGCTCCGGCAAGTCCACGCTCCTGAACGTGCTCGCGGGCCTGGACCGCCCGAGCTCGGGCGAGGTGACGGTGGCGGAGCGACGCTTGAACGAGCTCAGCGAGGACGAGCTGGCGGAGTTCCGCGCACAGACCGTCGGATTCGTGTTCCAGTTCTTCAACCTGATACCGGTGCTCTCCGCGCTCGAGAACGTCGAGCTTCCGCTGCTGCTCACGAATCTGCCGCGCGCGGACCGGCGCCGGCGCGCCGAGACGGCGCTGCGCGTGGTGGGGCTCTCCGATCGCGCGTCGCACCTGCCCCGGCAGCTCTCCGGCGGCGAGCAGCAGCGCGTGGCGATCGCGCGCGCGATCGTGACCGATGCCGATCTGGTGGTGGCCGACGAGCCGACCGGCGACCTCGACGCCCGGAACGCCGAGGAGATTCTCTCGCTGCTGCAGACGCTGAAGCGCGACTTCAACAAGACGGTCGTGATCGTCACGCACGACCCGCGTGCCGAGAAATGGGTGGACGAGGTGATCCACCTCGACAAGGGCGTGCTGCTCGAGACCCGCCCCGGTGGGGGATCCCGCGAGATGGCGGTCTCGCGGTGAAGTTCCTGCCCTTCGTCCTGCGCAACCTCGCCCGCAACAAGCTGCGCTCGCTGCTCACCGCTTCGGCGATCGCGCTCGCGATCGCGCTGGTCTGCATCCTGCGCACGATGCCCGCCGGGATGGACGCGTTCTTGAGCTCGATCGCCTCGAACACGCGAATCTCGACGCACAACGAGGCGGGAATGGTCTACCAGATGCCGTACTCGTACCTGCAGAAGGTTCGCGCCGTTCCGGGCGTGGTCGCGGCGATCAGCTGGCAGTGGTTCGGGGGCGCGGTCGATGCGTCGCGCGGCGTGGAGTTCCCGAACTTCGCCGTCGACCCCGAGGATTTCGGCAGGGTCTACGAGGACTGGAACGTGTCGCAGCAGGCGCTCGACGATTTCCGCAAGTACCGCGACGCCGCGATCGTGGGCCGCGGCACGCTCGAGAAGAAGGGCTGGAAGCTCGGTGACGTCATCACGCTGCAGAGCACCCTCTTCGGCCTCGAGCTCTCGTTCCGGATCGTCGGAGAGGTTCCGAATCCGCGAGCGGTCCAGCTGTACTTCCAGCGCGAGTATCTGGTTCAGGCCTTCGCCGCCCTGGGCACGCCGCTCGACTCGACCGGGATGATCTGGTCGCGGATCGACGATCCGGAGCGGGTCGGGCCGGTGATGCGGCAGATCGACGAGATGTTCCGGAACGGCGAGGCCGAGACCACGTCGGAGACGGAGAAGAGCTTCTTCGGGAACTTCTTCGGCAGCCTGAAGGGCATCGTGACCGTGATCATGATCGTCGCCGGAATCGTGACGCTCTGCATCGTCTTCATCGCTGCGAACACCGCGAGCATGTCGGTGCGCGAGCGGGTGGGCGAGATCGCGATCCTGAAGGCGATCGGTTTTCGCAGCCGGACGATCTTCACCACGCTTCTCGCCGAGGCGGTCCTGCTCTCCACCGTCGCCGGCGCGGCGGGTGCGCTGATCTCGCTGGCCCTGACTTCGCTACTGCGCTCGAGCCTCGTCTCGACCGGGCCGCAGCTCGGGCCGCTCACCGGCTTCGTCGTCACCGACGCGATCCTGGTCCAGGCGATCTTCATCGCGTTCTTCATCGGGATCCTCTCCGGCTGGCTGCCGGCGCTGGGCGCATCGAGGCGAAGCGTCGCGCAGACGCTGCGCGAAGTGTTCTGAAGCCCATGGCGCTGCCGATCTCCTACAGCTGGCGCAGCCTGATCGCGCGCGGCACCCGCACGACCTTCACGGTGCTGGTGATCGCGCTCGTCGTGATCGCGACGACTCTGTTCTGGAGCCTGATCGCCAGCTTGAAGCGGACGCTCGTCTCGTCGGGATCGCCGGAGAACCTGGTGGTGATGCGGAAGGGCGCGACGAACGACGGCTCGAGCCAGCTCACGCTGGAATCGCTCCAGGCGATCCGTTTCTTCGAGGGCATCGCGCGCGATGCCGACGGCAACCCGCTGATCTCGCCGGAGCTCGTGGTACAGCCGTTCTTCGCCACGACGGACGGCGGGCGGGAGAACGTGCTGGTGCGCGGCGTCGAGCCGATGGCCCTGCGCGTCCACGACGAGGTCGTGATCGCCGAGGGCCGCATGTTCACTCCGTCGAGCGGCGAGACGGTCGTCGGCCGCGGCGTCTCCAGGCGCTACAAAGGAGCGTCGCTCGGCGACGAGCTGAAGTTCGGTCGCGGCACCTGGAAGGTGGTCGGCATCCTGGAAGCGGGCGGGTCGTCCTTCGAGAGCGAGGTCTGGGTCGACGCGCGCGAGCTCGCGAACGACGCCAAGCGCACCCTGCCCTATTCGGGCGTCCGGCTGCGCGTCGCTCCCGGCGCCGACATGGACGCGCTCGTGCGGCGCATCGGCGACGACCCGCGCTACGCGCTGGAGGCCACGCGCGAGATCGACTACTACGAGAGTCTCTCGTCGTCGGCGAACACGCTCTACGTCATCGTGATCGGGCTCGCGGTGCTGGCGGGCGTGGGGGCGGTATTCGGCGCCACGAACACGATGTACGCCGCGGTGCAGTCGCGTACAGCCGAGATCGGCACGCTCCGGGCGTTGGGCTTCTCGCGCGGCTCGATCCTGCTCGCGTTCCTCTCCGAGTCCGTGATGATGGCGCTGTTCGCGTTCGCACTCGGGGCGATCGGTGCATCGCTGCTCGGGCGCTCGATCTCGTGGCTGCTCGGCGGCATCGCCTTCGGAGCGGCGACCTTCACCACCAACGTGATCCAGCTGCACGTCGCGGCCGGCGACCTGCTGATGCCGCTCGCTCTGTCGCTGCTGATCGGCGTCTTCGGGGGCCTGGCGCCCGCGGCGCGCGCCGCGCGAATGCGTCCGGTCGACGCGCTGAGGAAGGCCTAGCATGCCCGCCGACGCCCCGCGGAATCTGCGCGACGACCTGCAGGCGCTGCGCATCGACCGCGGCGCGCCGACCTCGGTTCCGCGCGGTCGCCCGCCGCGCAGGCACTGGCTCGGCGCCCTGGCGGTCGGCTCTCTGCTGGCGCTCGCCCTCGCGGCCTGGCTGCTCTGGAGCGGACCTCGCGAGGTCGCCGTCGCCTACGCCAGCCGGATCGAGGCGGGGGGGAGCGCACCCGCGGCGCCCGTGCTCTCCGGCTCCGGCTACGTCGTCACCGCCGACAAGTACATCTCCGTCGGCACGCGGATTCCCGGCCGGATCGAGAAGTTCTTCGTCGACGAGGCGGACCGCGTGAAGACCGGCGACCCGCTGGTGCAGCTCGACGACCGCGACTACCGCGCCGCGCTCGCGAGCGCGAAGGCGCGGCTCGAGGTCGTGCGCGCGAACGCGAGCCTGCACCGGATCGACGCCGAGCGCGTGCGCAGGCTCCGCGAGGAGAACTACGCCTCGCAGTCCGAGCTCGACAGCGCGCAGACACAGCTCCGCGTCGACCGCGCGCAGATCGCGCAGCTCGAGGCCGAGGTCGCACAGGCGCAGGTGAACCTCGACTACACGGTCCTGCGCGCGCCGACCGGCGGCGTGATCCTGGCGAAGCTGAAGGAGGTCGGAGAGATGGCGGTGCCCGGCGGCTTCGCTGGCTCCGGCGAGCTGATCCGGCTTGCGAACCTGGACGAGCTCCGGGCCGAGGTGGACGTCTCGGAGGCGGACCTCGCGCGCGTACGGCTCGGCGGCAAGGCGGAGGTGGTCCCCGATGCGTATCCCGACCTACGCTACGACGCGCGGGTCGTGAAGCTCTACCCGCAGGTGAACCGGCAGAAGGGCACGCTGAAGATCGAGGTCTCGATATCGAACCCGGACGAGGCTCTGCTCCCCGACATGAGCGTGCGGATCCACTTTCTCGGTGACGAAGAGCCTGCCCGTGCCGGCGGTCCCGCGCTCGTGCTCGCGCCGCGCTCGGCCGTGCGCAGCGATGCGAACGGGAGCTACGCCTGGGTCGTCACCAATGGCCGCCTGCGCCGGCAGGCGCTGCGCACCGGCGCCAATCAGGGCGAGCAGGCGGTGGTGTTCGAGGGGCTTTCCGGCGGCGAGGCTCTCGTCGTGGGCGAGGCCGCGGACCTGGCCGAGGGCCAGCGCGTCGCGCCGCGCTAGGTCCGGCCGAGCGAATTGCGCGCGTAGTCCCGCACGCGCACGAGCAGGCGGCGCGCCCAGACGAACTCGCTAGCGAGGATCGCCAGACCCGCGGGAATCACGACGAACGCGGGGCCGGGCAGGACGATCATGGCGACGCCGATCAGGAGCACCGTCCCTCCGACCACGAGCACGATCATCCGCCACGCGCCGCGAAGCAGCTGGCTGGCGATCGACTCCTTGCTCGGCGGCTGCTTCCCCCCGTCCTCGCCCACCGGCTAGCCCTTCCCCCCCGGATGCGGCGCAGCGCGCAGCGCGTCGGCAAGGTCCTCGAAGCTGCGCGCGTGCGACACCGCAAGGCGGGTTTCCGCGTTTTGGAGAGAGCGCGCGATCTCCGCGAGAAGCTCGATCTGGATCAGGTCGTCGTGCTCTGGAGTGACGACGAGCACCACGAGCCGCGCGAGCTCGCCGTCGGGCGCGCCGAAGTCCACTCCGAGGTTCGAGAGCCCGAGCGCGACGACCGGCGCGCCGAGTCCGGGCATGCGCGCGTGCGGGATCGCGATCCCCTGCCCCACGCCCGTCGGCATGATCGCCTCGCGCGCGAGCACGGCCTCGCAGAGAACCTCGGCTCCGAGACCCGCGGCCGGCGCGGCGACTCGGGCAAGCGCTCGGATCACCTCGGTGCGGTCCTCGCCGGCCAGGATCGGCACGAACGTGCGCGGCTGCAGGTGCGCCAGGAAGAGCCGGCGCGTGCGGCGCCCCACCAGCCAGCGCATCGCCGGGCCGCTCATGGCCGACGTCGCGAGCGCCATCACCACGAGCGCGACGAAGAGCTCCTCCGAGATGATCCGGTACTGGAGCGCGACGAACGCCATCGCCATCTCCATCGCGCCGCGCGCGTTCATGCCGAATCCAACCGCCCAGGCCTCGCGCAGCGGCAGGCCGCTCCACTGCGCGGCCAACCCGCAGCCGATCACCTTCCCGACGCAGGCGATCGCGAAGACGACGACGACGAGCCAGGGGTCGAAGCTCGCGACGAAGTCGGCGCGCAGACCCAGGCTTCCGAAGAAGAGCGGCGCGAAGACGACCCCGACCAGGCGTTCGAGCGCGATCAGGCGCCGCGGCGAGGTCTCGAGCGTCCCGCCCATCACCACGCCGGCGAGGAACGCGCCCATCAGCGCGCCATGGCCGCTGAGCTCGGACAGGGCCGCCGACGCAAGGGCCGCGCAGACGACGAAGACGACGATCCCCCCCGAGTCGCGGGCGCCGCTCCCGATCCAGCGCAAGATCCGAAGGACCAGCGCTCGGCCCACGCTGAGCGCGAGCGCGACGGCCGCGAGCGTCAGCCCGATCCCGCCGGCCACGCCCGAGATCGTCGGAGCGCCGGTCGTGAACGTGGCGACCACCACGCCGAACAGCGTCCAGCCGATCAGGTCGTTGAAGACCGCGGCCCCGACGATGAGCGCGCCGAGATCGGTGCGGTAGAGGTCGAGGTCGACGAGTGTCTTCGCGATCACCGGCAGCGCCGAGATGGAGAGCGCCGTCCCGATGAAGAGCGCGAAGACCCCGGGGTCGGCCGAGCCGTCGGCGCCCAATCCCGCCGGCCAGGCGTAGGCGGCCCCGAAGCCGAATGCGAACGGAACCAGGATTCCCGCGAGGCCGACGCTGGACGCGACGCGCAGCCGGGCGAGCAGCCGGCCGAGATCCACCTCGAGCCCGGCCACGGCCAGGAAGAGCACGATCGAGATCACCGAGAGACCCTGGAACGCCGCGGCCTGTCCACCTTCGAGCGGAAAGAGCGCCGCAGAGAGCTCGGGAGCGATGCGCCCGAAGAGCGTGGGGCCGAGCAGGATTCCGGCGAGCAGCTCGCCGAGGACGGACGGCTGGCCGAGAGCACGCGCACCGGACGCGCAGAGCTGCGCCGTGGCGAGCAGCAGGCCCACCGCGAGCAGGAGAAGCGCGAGCTCGCCGGGAAGGAGTGCGGTCACGGGCTCGGAGCCAGGCCTCGGATCGAGCCGGCCTCAGCGCTCGTCGATCGGCGTGTAGACCTCTCCGGTGGGTCCGACGTACTTCCCGCGCGGCCGGTAGATCCGGTTGTTCTGGTACTGCTCGAGCACGTGCGCGCACCAGCCGGCGACGCGGCTGGTCGCGAACACGGGCGTGAACAGGTCGATCGGGATGCCCATGCTGTGGTAGACCGACGCCGAGTAGAAGTCGACGTTGCAGATCAGCCCCTTGCGCTGACCCATCAGCTCCTCGAGGCGCGCGCTCATCTCGTACATTTCGGGATGACCGACCTCGCGCGTGATCTCGCGGCTCATCGCCTTCAGGATCTTCGCGCGAGGGTCGCCCTCTTTGTACACGCGGTGGCCGAAGCCCATGATCTTCTCGCCGCTGGCGAGCGCGGCCTCGAGCCAGGCCTCGAGCCGATCGGGCGACTTGATCTCGAGCAGCATCCGCGCGACCTGCTCGTTCGCGCCGCCGTGGAGCGGGCCCTTAAGCGTGCCGATCGCCGCCATCACGCTGGAGTAGATCCCGGAGAGCGTGCTCGAGGTGACGCGCGCCGAGAACGCCGAGGCATTGAGCTCGTGGTCCGCGTGCAGGATCAGGCAGGTGTCGAAGCGCCGGACCTCCTGCTCGTCGGGCTCCACGCCCTTCAGCATGTAGAGGAAGTTCCAGGCGATCGACTGGTCGGGCAGCGGCTGCAGCGGCCACTGGCCGCTGCGCACGCGCTGGTAGGCGGTGACGATCGTGCCGATCCGGGCGGCGAGGCGCGTCGACTTGCGCAGCGTCGCGGCGGCGTTCACCAGATTCGCGTCGGGATCGTGCAGCGTCATGCCGGCGATCACCGCGTGCAGGAAGTCCATCGGGTGCACGCGCGTCGGGAGCCCGTGGAACCAGCCGAACGACTCGGGCGGCAGCGCCATGCTGTGGTGGAGGTCGGTCGAGAACTCCTCCAGCTCGCGGCGGGTCGGCAGCCAGCCGTACCAGAGCAGGTAGACGACCTCCTCGAAGCTCGCGTGCGCGGCGAGGTCCTCGATCGTGTAGCCGCGATACAGCAGCGTCGAGCCCTCGATGGTGCTGATCGAGGTCGTGCACGTGACGACGCCCTCGAGGCCTCGGTCGATCGCTCCGGTGTACTCCTGGACTGGCTCGCTCACGTTCGCCTCCCCTGCTGCCCGACCTGCCGCCCCGTATCGGCATGAGAACGCACTCGCCGCCTGGCCGCCAGCTTGGCGTCGATGCGCCGCTGAAGGTAGGGCGAGAAATGCCCCCTGTAGCGCTTCCAGAGCTCCGGGCGGTTCCAGTCGTCGCCGCGGATCTGGCCGCGACAGGTCGCAGCGCCGCAGCCGCACGAGAACTCGTCGTACGGCGACCCGTCGCTCATCGCGTAGTCGAAGCAGACTTCCTCGCCGGGCTCGAGCCGGCGCATGGCGACCAGCGCGATCTGCCCGGAGAGCCCGCAGTTCGGGGCACACGAGTGATTGACCCAGTCCGCGGGGCCGTCCGTCGCCGAGACCAGGTACAGATCCTCTTCGACCTGGATCGTGAGCAGCCGCTCCGCGGGAGAGAGAGACTCGAGCCGCGAGGCGTGCAGCACCTCGCCGCCCCAGACCACGACCAGCTCGCCGGCCTCGATCGGCTCTCGCACGACCAGCGCTCGGCCTCCCTTTCCGTCGATCCGCCGAGGCTGGAGCTTCGGACAGTGGTACGACGTCGGGTGTTCGCTCATGGTCGGATCGTAGGAGAATTTCGTCCGAGCGCGCCAGTGCATGCGAGAATGAAATGATGAGCGATGCGAGATCGGACCTCTCGGAGGTCGCCGGGTGGATCGCAGAGGCGCGGCGGATCGTCGCCCTGACCGGGGCGGGGATCTCGACCGAATCCGGCATTCCCGATTTCCGGGGCCCGAAGGGAGTCTGGACCCGCAACCCCGGCGCAGAGAAGATGGCGACCCTCTCCCACTACGTCTCCGATCCGGAGGTGCGGAGGCGCGCCTGGCGAAGTCGGCTCGAATCCTCCGCCTGGCAGGCCAAACCCAACGCCGGTCACCTGGCGCTCGCGGCGCTCGAGCGGACCGGACGGCTCGAGCTGCTGATCACCCAGAACGTCGACGGTCTGCACCAGGCCGCCGGCTCGTCGCCGGAGCGCGTGGTGGAGATCCACGGCACGCTGCACGAGGTGGCCTGCCTCGACTGCGGCGAGCGCGCTCCGATGGAGCGCGCGCTCGCGCGGGTGCGCGCCGGCGAGGACGACCCCGAGTGTCGCAGCTGCGGCGGAATCCTGAAGTCGGCGACGATCTCGTTCGGCCAGAACCTGGTCGCGCGCGACCTGGAGCGCGCGGAGGCGGCGGCGGAGAGCTGCGACCTGCTGCTCGCGATCGGAAGCACGCTCTCGGTGTTTCCGATCGCAGGCGTGGTCCCGGTGGCAAAGCGCGCCGGCGCGCGAATCGTGATCGTGAACGCCGATCCGACCGAGATGGACGATCTAGCGGACGCGGTCGTGCGCGGCCCGATCGGCCAGGTTCTGCCGCTGCTCGTGGGCGCGCCGAGCTAGCGTCTCGACCCCCGCCGCGCGGTCGCTCAGACCATCCTCACCCAGCCGGTCCAGAGCGCCAGCGCCATCACGGCGCAGAGAGCGATCCGATACCAGCCAAACGCCGCGAGCCCGTGTCGATTCAGGAACGCGACGAGCCAGCGCACGGCGAGCGCCGCCGAGAGCGTGGCGACGGCGATTCCCACCAGCACGGAGCCCGCGCCCAGCGTCTCGATCAGGTCGGGGGTTCCGTTTCGCGAGGCGGAGATCAGGTTCTTCGCCAGTCGGTACAGACACGCCCCGCCCAGCGTCGGAACACCGAGCAGGAACGAGAACTCCGCGGCCTCGCGCGGGCGCAGGCCCACCCAGGTCCCGCCGGCGATCGTCATCATCGAGCGCGACGTCCCGGGCCACATCGCGACACACTGGAGCAGGCCGATCGCGACCGAGTGTCTCCAGTCGAGCTCCGCGAGCGTGAGCCCGCGCGCGGCGTTCGAATCGTCGCGATTCCGATCGAGCCAGATCATCCAGACGCCACCCGCGAGCAACGCGGCGAGCACGGGAAGCGGGCTGAACAGATTCTGCTCGAGCCAATCGTCGATCGTCGGCCCCACGAGCGCCGCGGGCAGGAACGCGATCGCGAGGTTCACGAGCAGGCGCCTGCCGACCTCGTCGCGCCCGGCGACCCCGCGCAGCATCTGCAGCACGCGCGGCCAGTACAGGCCGAGCACGGCCAGGATCGCGCCTCCCTGGATCACGATCGAGAACGCGTCGAGCGCGGGCTTCGTCGCCGGATCGTCGAGCCCCAGCAGCGACTGGGTCAGGATCAGATGGCCGGTGGAGCTCACCGGCAGATACTCGGTGATTCCCTCGACCAGACCGAGAACCGCGGCCTGCCACTTCTCGAGCATTCGCACTCCGGGGAGGGAGGTGGCGGCAAGGTATCCGAGCGCGCGGTCTTCGTCAGTCCAGGCGCTTCCGGAAGCGCAGGATCGAGAGGCTGATCGCGACCGCGAAGAAGAGCAGCAGCGGCCAGATGTCCGGCCAGACGTCGCCGAGCGTCGCGCCCCGCAGGATGATTCCGCGCACGATGCGCAGGAAGTGCGTGAGCGGGAGCACCTCGGCCAGCCAGCGAGCGGGCCAGGGCATCCCGTCGAACGGGAACATGAAACCCGAGAGCAGGATCTGCGGCAGGAACGTCACGAATGCCAGCTGGAACGCCTGGAACTGGGTCTCGGCCAGCGTCGAAATCAGCAGGCCGAAGGTCAGCGCCGCCGCGACGAAGACGCCGCTTCCCAGGTACAGGTCGATCAGGCTGCCCTGGATCGGCACGCCGAAGACGTAGCGGCCGAGCAGCAGGATCAGCGTGACCTGCGCGTATCCGATCCCCACGTACGGCGCGATCTTCCCGATCATGAGCTCCGGCGTCTGGACCGGAGTCGTGATCAAGAGCTCGAGATTGCCGCGCTCCCGCTCGCGCACGATCGCGACCGCGGTGAAGAGCACGAGCGTGAGCGTGAGGATCACGCCGCAGAGCGCGGGAACGATGTGGACCGGCGAGCGCCGCTCAGGGTTGTAGTAGGCGCGAAGCTCGAAGGTCGGCGCGCGGGGCCACGCCGCGAGCGCGGGATTCGCGAAGCGGTCGGCGACCGGCAGCGAGACCAGGCCGCGCGCGGCGCCGAGCACGATCGGATCGCCGCCATCGACCAGGAGCTGCGCGCGCGCCCGATCACCCTTCGCCGAACGGCGCTCGAAGTCCGCAGGGATCACGATCCCGACCGCGATCCGGCCCGCGACGAGAAGCTGCTCGAGCGCCGCGACGGACTCCGCCCTCGCGACGACGTCGATCACCTGCGTCGCCTGCGCCTCCTGCACGAGCAAGCGCGCGCTCTGCGTTCCTGCGAGATCCACGACGCCCGCGCGCAGGTGGCGCACGTCCTGGTTGATCGCGTAACCGAACAGGACCGTCATCATCAGCGGAACGCCGGCGACCCTACCGCCCGTGAGGCGGTCGCGGCGCAGGTGGCGGAACTCCTTTCGCGCGATCGCGGCCACGCGCGAGAGCGAGCGCGAGAGGCCCGTCACGCGCGAACCTCCGACTCGCGCCGGCCGCGCGTCGCTGCCACGAAGACGTCCTCGAGGCTCGCGCGCGCCAGCGACACCCTCGCCTCGACTCCAGCGCTGTCGAGCGCACGCGCCAGGCGAACCTCCGGCTCGGCGACCGCGCGGTCGACCAGCGCGTGCAGCCGCTGGCCGAGCTGGGCGACGCTCTGCACCTCGCGGATCTGCGCGAGCACCTCGCGCACCGCGCGCAGCTCCGACCCCTCGATCTCGAGCACGGCCGCGTCGATCTCGCGCATCAGGCGCTCGGGCGCTCCCGACGCGACGATCCGCCCGCGGTCGAGGATCGCAAGGCCGTGGCAGCGCTCCGCCTCGTCCATGTAGTGCGTCGAGACGAGGATCGTCGTGCCCCGCTCGACCAGATCGAACAGACTCTCCCAGAAGTCGCGACGGCTCTGCGGGTCGACGGCGCTGGTCGGCTCGTCGAGGAAGAGCAGCTCGGGCTCGTGCAGTGTGGCCGCGGCGAGCGCAAGCCGCTGACGCTGGCCACCCGAGAGCGTGCCCGCGCGCTGCTCCGCGCGGTCGGCGAGCCGGAACTCGTCCAGCAGCGCCGCGATCCGCGCCGCACGCCGCGCGGAATCGAGGGAGTAGATCTCTGCGAGGAACTCCAGGTTCTCGCGCACCGAGAGGTCCTCGTACAGCGAGAAGCGCTGGGTCATGTAGCCGAGCTTGCGGCGCAGCTTCTCGGCGTCGCGCGGCATTTGCAGCCCGAGCACCTCCGCCTCGCCCTCGCTCGGCGTGAGAAGTCCGCAGAGCATGCGGATCGTGGTCGACTTTCCCGAGCCGTTGGGGCCGAGGAAGCCGTAGATCGCGGCGCGCGGAATCTCGAGATCGACGTGATCCACGGCGACGAGACGGCCGAAGCGGCGCGTGAGTCCTCGGGTGTGGATCGCGATCTCCGAGCTCATCGAGGCGGACCCTCGGTGCGTGAGCTCGCGTCCGAATCGAGGACGAAGCGGACTTCCACCGGCACGCCGGTCGGCAGCGCTGCCGTCGCGTCGCCGCCGATCTCCACCTCGGCGAGGTACGAAAGACGCCCGCGGTCGTACTGGGACAGCGCGTAGTACGGCGTGAAGGCCGCCTCGTTCGCGAGCCTGCGCACGCGACCGTCGAGCTCGGCCTCGAGCCCCGCGACCTGGACACGCGCGCGGCTTCCGCTGCCGATTCGCGCGCGCACCGGCTCCGGCACGTAGACGCGCGCATACGGCGGACCCGCCGCGAGCAGGATCACCACGACCGCGCCAGATGGTGGGCGCTCGCCGAGCTCGAACGGCAGCGCATCCACGCGCGCCGCGCACGGAGCGCGCACCTCGAGACGTGCAATTCGGACCTCGATCTCGGCAAGCTGGGCCTCGGCGCCGGCCAGCCCCGCGCGCGCCTGCTCGAGCTCCTCGGAGGTGTTTCCGCTCTCGAGGGCCTCGAGCGCGGCGCGCGCCTCGTCGCGGCGTGCGAGTGCCTCGTCGAGCCGCGAGCGCGTCCGATCCCGCGTCGCCGCGGACTCGAAGGCTTGCCGTTCGAGCGCGCGGGCGCGCTCCCACTCGGAGCTCGCGTTGCGCAGGGTTCCTTCCGCTCCGACGAGTCGCGCGCGCGCCTCCCGGATGCGCTCGGCGCGCGGTCCGCGCTCGAGCTCCGCCAGACGCGCGCCCAGCTGGTCGCGCACAGCCGCGAAGCGAGCGCGCTGCGCCGCGAGAAGCGCGTCGTCCTGCGCGAGCAGGAGCTGGCCCGCGACGACCGACTCGCCCTCGCGAACCGGGATCGAGGCGATCGGCTCGTTGGCCTCCGTGACGAGCTCGATCCGATCCCGTTCCAGGGTTCCGAGCGACGGCAGATCGGCCGGGTCGGCGCCGCAGGCGCCGAGCCAGAGCGCGAGCGCGACGAGCCCGCGGCTCCTCACGTCGTCTCCGCGCGCGGGCGGGCGCCGTCGAAGAAGAGCTGCGTCGTGTGCGCGAGAAGTCGTTCGGCAAATGCGGGGTCGAGCTCGTAGCCGAACACCTTGCCCGCGAGCGGGTGGGCCAGGAACGGGAACAAGCTCATCCCGAGCAGCGAGAGCACCGCGAGCTTCGGGTCGAGATCCGCGCGCAGCTCGCCGCGCGCGATCTCCGCTTCGACGAGGCTCGGGAGAAGACTGGAGACACGCGAGGCGAAGCGCTCGATGAAGCGAGCCCGCGCACGAGAGTCTCCGGTCACGATCTCGCGCAGAAGGAGCAGCGGCACCCACGGATGGTCCGCGATCGTCGCGATGTACGTGCGGATCAGCGAAGCGAGCGGCCCCTTGCCCTCGGCGGGCTTCGCGGCGAGCTCCCGCACGCGTCCGAACATCTCCTCGAAGACCGAGGCGAGCATCGCCTCGTACAGGCCGACTTTCCCGCCGAAGTAGTACGAGATCATTCCCGGCGTGACGCCCGCCGCGCGCGCGATCTCGCGGATTCCGACCTCGCCGAAACCGCGTCGGACGAAGAGCTCGCGCGCGACCTCGACCAGGCGCTTGCGCACGTCGTCCGCCGATTCGCTCCGAACCGGTCGCCCTACCCGTCGGCTCCGCGCTGGCGTCTTTCGGCTGGCCACGGGTCGAAATTATTCGATCGTTCGATTAATCGCAAGCCCGATCTCGCACAGCGACGAAAGATCAGGCGCGTCGCTAGGTTCGCGCTTTCGAGACCAGGCTCGAGGTCGACCGGCCGGCGACCAGCTCCACCAGCTCCACGCGTCCGCCCCACTTCTCGACCGCGTCCCAGCCGACCACGTCGCGCTTGGTCTTGTAGTCCGCGCCCTTCGTCAGGACCGCAGGGCGCAGCGCGCGAATCAGCCGCAGCGGCGTGTCCTCGTCGAAGAGCACGACGGCGTCGACGCACTCGAGCGATGCCAGGATCTGCGCGCGGTCGTGCTCGCTCTGGAGCGGACGGCCCGCCCCTTTGAGCCGGCGTACCGAGGCGTCCGTGTTCACGCCCACGATCAGCGCCTCGCCAAGCGCGCGCGAGCGTTCGAGGTAGCGGACGTGACCGAGGTGGAGGATGTCGAAGCAGCCGTTGGTGAACACCACGCTTCGCCCCTGCCCGCGAAGCTTCGCGGCAAGCTCGGCGGCCTGGTCGCGATCCAAGACCTTCTCGTGGGAGCGAGCGCTCTTCGCGCCGAGCTCGGCGAGGATCTCCTGCCCCGTGACGGTGGCCGCTCCGAACTTCCCGACCTTCACGCCCGCCGCGACGTTCGCGATCCACGCCGCCTCGCCGATCTCGGCTCCCGCCGCGAGCGCGAGCGCGACGCTCGCCGCCACCACGTCACCCGCGCCCGTCACGTCGACGAGCTCGCGCGGACGCGCGGCGATCTCGACCACGGCGCTCTCACCGTCACGCGCGGAGCTCGCGAGCGTCATGCCCGCCTGTCCGCGCGTGATCAGGACGTGGCCGACGCCGAGCTCCGCCGCCATTGCGAGCGCCGCTCGCGACGCGTCGTCCGAGCTCGCGAGCGGCGAGCCCGCGAACGACTCCGCCTCGCGCAGATTCGGCTTCAGCACCGTGGCGCCGCGAAACGGCTCCCAGGGCGGGCTCTTCGGATCGACGAGCACGGGCCGGGTTCCGGCCGCCGCGATCGCGGCGCGGCAGACCGCCGGCGTCAACACGCCCTTCGCGTAATCGGACAGGATCACCGCGTCGGCCGCGCGCACGGCCGAGGCGATCCGCGCGCGCAGGCGCTTCTCGAGCGCCGCAGAGAGCGGAGCCACGGTCTCGCGATCCAGCCGGATCACCTGCTGGTGACGCGCGACGATGCGCGTCTTGCGCGTGGTGAGCCGCTCGCGATCGGAGAGGATTCCCGCCTGGGCAATGCCCAGGTTCGCCGCCTCGCTGCGGAAGATCGCGCCATCGGCGTCGTCGCCGATCACCGTGCACAGCCGCGCCTGGGCGCCGAGCGCGACCAAACACTTCGCGACGTTGGCCGCGCCGCCGAGCATGAACTCCTCGCGCTCGACCGCGAGCACCGGAACCGGGGCCTCGGGAGAGATCCGCTCGACCTCGCCGACGACGTAGGCGTCCAGGGTCGCGTCGCCCACGACGACCACGCGGCGCCCGACCATCTCGCCGAGCAGCTCGCGCACGCGCGCGACCTCCGGCTCGCGCAATCGCACCAGTGGCGGCCGTTGCACTCTTCGCCGACTCACTCGCCCCTCCAGCGATATCTGTACCAGATCTTCGCGATCTCGAAGAACGCGACGAAGAAATCGACCGGCCGGACCTTCGACCCCGCGACGTCGTGCCAGCGGTCGAGCGGAAGCTCGTAGACGGCTTCGGCGGCGGGCGGGAGCCGTCCTCCCTCTCGCGATCGGATCAGCCGCGCGAGGATCTCGACGTCGAACGTCCAGCCGACCGCGAAGGGGGTCGCGAACAACGCCGCGAGCTCGGGCGTGCGCCGCATCAGCTTCGCGCCGCACTGCGTGTCGTAGATCGGCAGGCCGATCACGTGCGAGACCGCGGTCGCGAAGATGCGGCCCAGGTAGTGGCGCACGCTGCTGCGCCGCACGCTCCGACCGAGCAGCTGCACGCGCGCGCCGAAGACCAGGTCGATCCCCGGCAGACGTGTCAGCACCTCGACGAAGCGCGGGATCTCCTCGAGCGGGGTCGCGAGATCGGCGTCCCAGTAGCCGACGAACTCAACGCTCGAGCCGAACGCGGCGAGGAGCCCTGCGCGAACGGCCTCCGCCTTGCCGACGTTTCGCGGCAGGTCGACGACCGAGAAGGCATCGCGATCGCCCGCCTCCAGCTCGCGCAGAAGCGCGGGCGTCCCATCGCGGCTGCCGTCGTTCACGAGCACGAACCCGACCGAGGGCTCGCGCGCAGCGAAGGCCCGGAACGCGCCCGCGTCCAGGCGCGCGGCCTCGTTGTAGCAGGGGACGACGATCCGGGTGCGACGCGGCGGATTTGCGCCGAGCTTCGCCGGGTCGAGCGTCATCTCGACCCGAGTCTACGCCCGAACTAGCGAGCCGCCACCAGCTGCTTGCGGATCAGTCCCGCCACGAGCAGGCCGCCGAGCAGGTACATCGCCGTCGAGCGGGGCTCCGGAATCGGATTGCTGGGTCGGCCGGTTCCCGAGGCGCCGTCGAAGCCGAGCGCGCTCGAGGTCAGGCTCTGGTAGCGCACGCCGAAGTTGTCGAGATCGACGGCGCTGATCGGGTTCTGGAACGTGAGGGAGAGCGTGATGCCCGTGGACTGCCCGATGGTCAAACCGCCTTTGCGGCCGCCCGTGCAGTTGTTGCGATTGTTGATCACGCACAGATCGACCGAGCCGAAGCCGTTCGGGAACTGACCGCCCAGGTTCACGTTCGCGAACACCGTGCTGTCGACCGACGCGCTGACGATCTCGGGATTCGTGTTGAAACCGAACGCGCTGACTCGTGCCGACTCCCAGAGCACGCTGGTGGTGTTCGTGAGGGTGATGTCCATCACGAGCGTGTTGCCCGAGATCGACGTCACCTCGAAGAGAGCGGATGCGGAGAGACCGGAGACGTCGACGCCCTTGATGTTCCCGCCGAAGTTCACGGTGAAGCTGTCGCCGACACTGTCGACCGTCACCGCGGCGGCACGGCTCGAGAAGCCGGCGAGCCCCGCAACGATCACGACCCCGACCACGGCTCTCTGCAGGAACGTCCGCATGTCCAACTCCATTTCGATTTCGCCGGCGGTTCTTGCTCGACGAACGGGCGATCAGTACCACACCGCCGACCCGCGATACAAGCCCAAGCCACCGAAATCATTGGCTTATTCGGCATTGACATACGGATTCGCATGCCACTGGCAAGATTTGATCCAACCCGCGGCTGTTGCGAGGAATCGCCAGATTCGGCCGGCTAGCCCGCCGGCGCGGTGGCCTCGCCAATAGGTAGGGACACCAGGGCCCCTTCCCCGGTGATCTGCAGCCGGCGCCGGTGGAACCGTTCGATCGCGGTCCGATGCCCGATGCTGACCAGCGTGGTTCCCGGCAGCTCGCTCGCGACCAGGGCGTAGAGGTGCTCCTCGTTCCCGGCGTCCAGGGCGGAGGTGGCCTCGTCGAGGAAGAGCCACTGCGGCCTGTGCAGGAACGCTCGCGCGAAGGCGAGCCTCTGCTGCTCGCCGGGCGAGAGCCGCTGCTCCCAGTGGTCGTGCTCGTCCAGCTTCTCGACCAGGTGGGTGAGCCGGCACTCCGCCAGCCAGCGGCCGATCTCGGTGTCCGGGAAGGCGCCCTCGGCGGACGGGTACGACACCGCGCCGCGCAGGCTGCCGATCGGCAGGTAGGGCTTCTGCGGCAGGAACAGACACCTTTCGGTGTCGGGCCGCTCGATCCGCCCGCGGCCGAACGGCCAGATTCCCGCGAGCGCACGGAAGAGAGTGCTCTTGCCGCTTCCGGACGGGCCGGTCAGCAGCACCGCCTCGCCGCGCGAGAGCTTCGCCTCGACCCCGCGCAGCAGCGTCTCTCCACCGGGAAGCGCCAGTGAGAGCCCCTGCAACACGATGGCATCGCCCGCCCCCTCGGCGAGCTCGATCCCGGCGGTTTCGGGCGCCTGCCCGTGCATGGCCGCGAGCGCGCCGCGGAACGTGATCAAGCGATCGACGGTGGCCTTCCAGTCGGCGATCTCGATGTAGGCTGCGACGAAGAACGAGAGCGCGTCCTGCACCCGGCCGAACGCGTTCGCCGTCTGCGTGAGCGCGCCGAACGTGATCTCCTTCGCAAAGTAGCGCGGAGCCGCGGTCAGGTACGGGAAGAGCACCGCGGCCTGATCGAAGCCGACGGTGAAGGTCCGCAGCCGCTTCTGCCGGCGCATGATCTCCCACCAGTTCCGCCACACGTCGCCGAAGCGATCCGAGAGCCGCCGCGCCTCGTCGCCCTCGCCGCGGTACAGGGCGATCCCCTCCGCGCTCTCCCGCACGCGCACCAGGCTGAAGCGGAAGTCCGCCTCGAAGCGCTGCTGGTTGAAGTTGAGCCGCGGAAGCGGCCGTCCGATCCTGTGCGTGAGCCAGGTCCCGGCGATCGCGTAGGCGAGCGCAGCCCACACCATGTAACCCGGAAGCGCGAGCGAGACGCCCCCCACGCTGAACGAGAACGCGCCCGAGAGCCCCCAGAGGATCGCGACGAACGACGCGAGCGTGACGACCTGCCTCAGAAGCCCGAGCGAGAGCCCGAGACTCTGCTCGACGAACAGGCGCAGATCGTCCGCGATGCGCTGGTCCGGGTTGTCGGTGCCGACGTCGAGCAGCCGCATCCGGTAGTACGCTCGCCCCTCCAGCCAATCGCCCACGTAGCGCTCGGTCAGCCAGCGGCGCCAGCGAATCTGCAACATCTGCTGCAGGTACATGCTGTAGACGGCGGCCGCGATGAAGATCGCGGCGAGGATCGCGAAGCGCAGAAGCAACGCGCCGAAGGCGCTCTGATCGTACTGCTGCAGCGCGTCGAAGAAGTCGCGGTTCCAGGTGTTGAGCTGAACCAGCAGATACACCTGACCGAGGCTCATGCACACGACGACGAGCAGCAGCCCGCGCGCCTTCCAGCGCTCCTCCGAGCTCCAGTACGGAGCCGCCAGGGTCCAGAAGTCGCGAAGGAACGCGCGAAGCTTGGCGGTCATGGGGATCTCCAGGCGAGCGGATCGGTGCGGGGGCGCGAGAGAGTACCGGTTGCGCGCGGCTCGGACAGCCGTTCGGGAGTGGCCGGGGCGCAGATCCGCCCGGCAGTGCGCGCTCGCGGACAGCCGCGCCTCCGGCGCGCGGGGCTCTCAGGAGTACAGCGGCGACGAGGCCTTCATGAAGCGGAGCAGCATGCGCATGCTCGCGACGCCGCGTCCGCCCGCATCGCTCGCGAGCGCGTCGAACCACAGGGTCTCGGTCTTCGGGCTCTGGCCGACCGCCACGACCTGACCCGTCACGGTGTAGGTCTGGTCGAGGAAGACCGGACCGGCCAGGTGCGCGACCTCGATCGCGCCGAACAGGCCGACGGCCTCGCCGACGTGGGGTCGCAGCGCCTTCGTCGGCGGCGCCCAGAGCAGCTCGACCAGCGCGGACGGAGCGGCGATCGGACCGCCGAACGGCGACGGCCCCGTGTACCAGCCGAGCGGGCCACTGCAGAGCCCGCGCTCGATCCGCTCGCGCTGCCGCTCCGGCCCGAGCCGGACCTTCGTCTCGCCGAGCGACGTGCCGGGCGCGAGCCCGCGGAGCATGCGCAGCTCGCCCGGATCGCAGGCGCGCAGGTCCCGCTCGCGAAGCGCCGACTTCGACGCGTCGCCGACCGAGGCGGTTCCCTCGGACACGTCGAGTCCGTCCTCGCGCTTCATCCATATCCGGACCTGCGTCGAGCCGGAGCTCGGCTCCTCGGCGAAGGCGCGCACGGGCTCCCGATCGACGGTGGCGTTCAGGAAGTACAGCGAGAGCGCGCCGTCGCGGAAGAAGCGCTCACCGAAGCAGCCGAGCAGCAGCGGCGGGAACTGGTCCATGTGGATGCTTCCCGCGACGGTTCCGCCGCGGAAGCCGAGCTTTCCGGCGGTCGCGTCGTCGTGGATCGATCCCTTGGCGTCCGCCGACCAGTTCCGGGCCTGTCGCAGCTCGCTCTCGAGAATCGCCATGCTTTCCCCCTCTCGTCTCAGCGCGGCTGAAGCTGCGCGAGTCGCTCGCTCGCCTCGACGTAGCCAAGGACGAGCTCGTAGATCAGCTCGCGGCAGGACTGCACCTCGTGGATCAGCCCGACCGTCTGGCCGATCGGGTTGAACGCGACCGCCTGCGCGTGCGGCGACGAGGCGTAGCGGCCGGTGCGCGCGATCGCGTCCATCGTGACCATTCCCTGCAGCGGCATGCCCAGCGGCTTCGGAGCGTCCTCGCGCTCCCACGCCTCGGTCCAGTCGTTGCGCAGCATCCGGCACGGCTTGCCCGTGAACGAGCGGGTGCGGACCGTGTCTTCGCTGCTGGCGCGCAGGTACGACTCGATCTGCGCGGGCTGCGCCTCGGCTTCCTCGACGGCGAGCCAGAGCGATCCGGTCCAGACTCCCTGCGCGCCGAGCGCGAGCGCCGCGGCGATCTGCGAGCCCGTGCCGATGCCGCCGGCCGCGAGCACCGGAACCGGCGCGACCGCCTCGATCACCTGCGGCCAGAGCACGAGGCTGCCGACATCGCCGGTGTGCCCGCCGCCCTCGGTTCCCTGCGCGATCACGATGTCGACGCCCGCCTCGCGGTGGCGCACGGCCTGGTGCACGCGCCCGCAGAGCGCGGCGACCAGCCGGCCGCTGCGGTGGACCAGATCGATCACGTCGGCCGGCGGCGTGCCCAGCGCGTTCGCGATCAGCCGGACCTTGTCGTGCTTCAGCGCGACCTCGAGCTGCGGCGCCGCCGTGGCGCCGGTCCAGCCGAGCAGCTCGCGCGCGCGGTTCTCGGGCGGCAGCTCGGGAACTCCGTGATCCGCGAGGAGCTTCGCCGCGAACTCGCGGTGGCGCGCGGGGATCAGCGAGCGAAGGTGGGCCTCGAGCTTGGCCGGGTCGATCTCGCCCTGCCCTTCGTACTTCTGCGGGATCACCAGATCCACGCCGTAGGGCCGGTCGCCGATGTGCTCGTCGATCCAGCGGCACTCGATCTCGAGCTGTCCCGGCGTGAAGCCCACCGCACCCAGCACCCCGAACCCGCCCGCCTGCGAGACGGCGGCGACCACGTCCCGGCAGTGACTGAAGGCGAAGATCGGGAACTCGATGCCCAGTCGATCGCAGAGCTCGGTGTGCAAAGGGAGGCCCTCCAAATTGAGAGGTGATCCTACGATAGAATGGCCGCGTGCCGCTCGATTCCTTGAGCGTCGGGATCTCCGGCGAGCCGCTGCGCAGCGCGATCGACGCGCGCTGGACGATGGCCTTTTCCGCGGGCCTGGGGGATTCGCGTCCGCTCTACACCGATACGCGTTCCCGGCCGGACGTGCTGGCCCACCCGCTCTTCCCGGTCTGCTTCGAATGGCCCGCCTTCCTGTCGACGCGGCACCTGCCCGTCGGGGAGCGGCTCTCCTCCGAGGAGCGTGTTCGCGGCGTGCACGCCTCGCACGACCTGGTGCTGCACGCGCCGCTTCGCGCGGGGATGCAGCTCGAGACGCGCGCCTGCATCAGCCGCGTCGAACGCCGTCCGTCCGGAGCGTTCCAGGTCGTGAGGCTCGAGACGCGCGAGCTCTCGGGCGAGCCGGTCTGCACGACCTGGTACGGCTCGCTGTTCCGCGGCGTCGAAGTGGAAGGCGGCGATCGCGCGCTCGGCGACGAGCCGCAGGCCCCCGCGCCGATCTCACCTGCGGCCGAGCCGGCCTGCGAGCTCGAGATCCCGGTCGCCGCGAACGCGTCGCACGTCTACACGGAGTGCGCGCGGATCTGGAATCCGATCCACACCGACGCCGCGGTCGCCGCACGCGCGGGCCTGCCCGGGATCATCCTGCACGGGACGGCCACGCTCGCGCTCGCCGTCGGCGCGGTCGTCGACCGAGTGCCGGGCCTCGACCCCGAGCGGGTCGCACGGGTCGCCGGCCGCTTCGGCGCGATGGTGCGGCTTCCCCAGACCCTGGGACTTCGCATCTTCGCGGCCGAGCCCGACGGCTCGACCCGCTTCGAGGTGCGCACCGCGACCGGCGAGCCCGCGCTGCGCAACGGACTCGTCTCCCCGCGTCTGCGATGATCGCGATCCCGGGGGAGCGGCGATGACCATCACGAGCCTTCTGATCGCAAACCGTGGCGAGATCGCGATCCGCATCGCGCGCGCGGCCGCCGAGCGCGGCCTGCGCACGGTCGCGGTCTACTCCGAGGACGACGCACGCTCGCTGCACGTCCGCCGCGCGGACCAGGCGCGCTTGCTCCGCGGCAGCGGCGCCGCGGCGTACCTCGACATCGCGCAGCTCGTGGCGATGGCTCGCGAAGCGGACTGCGACGCGATCCACCCCGGCTACGGATTCCAGGCCGAGAACCCCGCCTTCGCGATCGCCTGCGCCGAGGCGGGGATCCGCTTCGTCGGGCCACGGCCCGACGTGCTCGCGGCCTTCGGCGACAAGGCTCGCGCTCGCATGCTCGCGCGGAGCTGCGGCATTCCGGTGCTGCCCGGCACGGAAGGCCCGGCCGATCTCGACCAGGCGCTCGAGTTCCAGCGCCGACACGGCGCGGTGATGATCAAGGCGATCGCCGGCGGCGGCGGGCGCGGAATGCGCGCGGTCCGCAGCGCGGCGGAGCTCGAGGCCGCGTATCCGCGCTGCCGCTCCGAGGCGAAGAGCGCCTTCGGAAACGACGAGGTGTATCTCGAAGCGCTCCTGCCACGCGCGCGCCACGTCGAGGTGCAGATCGCGGGCGACGGCTCGGGCGCGGTGGTGCACCTGTGGGAGCGCGAGTGCAGCGTGCAGCGGCGCAACCAGAAGCTGGTCGAGATCGCGCCGAGCCCGGGCTTGGACAAGGCGCTTCGCCAGCGCCTGCTCGATGCCGCGGTGCGCCTCGGCGAGGCCGCGCGCTTCGACAACCTGGGCACGATCGAGTTTCTCGTCGATCTGGACGCGCGGCCGGGCGAGCCCGGCTTCGCCTTCATCGAGGCCAACGCGCGCTTGCAGGTCGAGCACACGGTGACCGAGGAGGTGACGGGAATCGACCTCGTCCACGCCCAGCTCGGCCTGGCCGCGGGACGCACGCTCGCCGAGCTCGGGCTCGATCGAGCCTGCTCCGACGAGCCGCGCGGCTTCGCGCTTCAGGCGCGGATCAACGCGGAGACCATGGGGCACGACGGAACCACGAGGCCGTCCGGCGGTACGCTCACCGCGTTCGAGCCGCCGTCGGGACGCGGCCTGCGCGTGGATGCCTGCGGCTACGCGGGCTACACGACGAATCCCCGCTTCGACTCGCTCCTCGCCAAGCTCGTGGTGCGCTCGCCGTCCGCCGACTTCGCGGACGCGCTCGCGCTCGCGTATCGCGCGCTCGGCGAGTTCCGGATCGAAGGCCTGGCCACGAATCTGGCGTTCCTGCAGAGCCTGCTGTCCCGGCGGGAGCTCGCGGCCGGCGGGATCAGCACGCGCTTCGTCGAGGATCACGCGGCCGAGCTCGTCTCCGGCCAGAGCCGCGCCGAGCAGCAGCGCTTCTTCGCGGCGATTCCGGCGGCGGCGCCGGTCGCGGGTCTTGCGGGCGCGCGGGTCGACGCGCGCGATCCGCTCGCGGTACTCGATTACGGCAAGGCGCGCGCCGCGACTCCTGAGGCCGCCACCGTCACCGAGCCGCCGCCCGAGGGGCTGCTCGAAGTGCGCGCTCCGCTCCAGGGCACGATCGTGTCCGTCGACGTGAGTGAGGGCGAGATGGTCGCCGCGGGTCATCCGCTTCTCGTGATGGAAGCGATGAAGATGGAACACGTCGTCGAGGCCGAGAGCGGCGGCGTGGTGCGGCGCATCGAGGTGGCGAAGGGCGACGCGGTCTTCGCGGACCGCGTTCTGCTGCGCATGGAGCCCTCGGACGTCGCGCCTTCCAGGAGCGAGCAGACCCGAGCGATCGACCTCGAGCACGTCCGGCCGGATCTCGCCGAGGTGCTCGACCGACACGCGGTCGGTCAGGACGACGCGCGGCCCGACGCGGTCGAGCGGCGGCGCAAGACCGGCCAGCGCACCGCGCGCGAGAACGTGATGGACCTCTGCGATCCGGGCACGTTCGTCGAATACGGCCCGCTCGTGATCGCAGCGCAGCGTCGCCGCCGCACGCTCGAAGACCTGATTGCACGCACGCCCGCCGACGGTCTGGTCGGGGGGATCGGCGCGGTGAATTCTGCGCTCTTCGGCGAGTCCGCCGCGCGCTGCGTTCTGATGTCGTACGACTACACGGTGCTCGCCGGCACGCAGGGCATGCAGAACCACCGCAAGAAGGACCGCATGTTCGAGCTGGCCGAGAAGTGGCGCCTGCCGCTGGTCTTCTTCACCGAGGGCGGGGGCGGCCGGCCGGGCGACACCGACGCGCTAGGCGTGGCGGGCCTGGACTGCATGGCGTTCCACTACTTCGGCGGGCTGTCGGGGCTGGTGCCGCTGGTCGGGATCACCTCGGGTCGCTGCTTCGCCGGAAACGCCGCCCTGCTCGGCTGCTGCGACGTCGTGATCGCGACGCAGGGCTCGAACATCGGCATGGGCGGCCCGGCCATGATCGAGGGCGGCGGGCTCGGCGTGTTCCGCCCCGAAGAGGTCGGCCCGCTCGACGTGCAGGTGCGAAACGGCGTGGTCGACATCGCGGTCCGCGACGAGGCCGAGGCCGTGCAGGTCGCGAGGAAGTACCTGTCGTACTTCCAGGGTGCGCTCCCCGACGGGGCTTGCGCCGATCAACGCGAGCTCCGCGCGATCATCCCCGAGAACCGATTGCGCATCTACGACGTGCGGCGCGTGATCGAGACGCTCGCCGACAGCGATTCGGTGCTCGAGCTCCGGCGCGGCTTCGGCCCGGGGATGGTCACGGCGCTGGCGCGAATCGACGGCCGGCCGATCGGCGTGATCGCGAACAATCCGACGCACCTCGCCGGAGCGATCGACAGCGACGGCGCCGACAAGGCGACGCGCTTCATGCAGCTCTGCGACGCGTTCGACCTGCCGCTGCTGTTCCTGTGCGACACGCCGGGGATCATGGTGGGGCCCGAGGCCGAGAAGACGGCGCTGGTCCGACACGCTTCGCGAATGTTCGTGACCAGCGCGAGCCTCTCGGTGCCGTACTTCACGATCGTGCTGCGCAAGGGCTACGGCCTGGGCGCGCAGGCGATGGCGGGCGGGAGCTTCAAGGCGCCGATCTTCACGATCGCCTGGCCGACGGGGGAGTTCGGCGGAATGGGCCTCGAGGGCGCGGTGAAGCTCGGCTACCGCAACGAGCTCGCCGCGCTCGAGAACCCGGCCGAGCGCAAGGCGCTCTACGACCAGATGGTGGAGCGCATGTACCAGCACGGAAAGGCGGTCTCGACCGCGTCGCACTTCGAGATCGACGACGTGATCGACCCGGCCGAGTCGCGAAGCTGGATCACGCGCGCGCTGCGCTCGGTGCCGCCGCCGGCGCCGCGGACCGGCAAGAAGCGCCCCTGCGTGGACACGTGGTGAGCGAGGGCACCGGCGGAATCGAGGCGCTGCGCACGCCGGAGGAGCGCTTCGGGGTGCTCCCGTTCTTTCCCTGGGCGCCGCATTACGTCGAGGACCTGCCCGGCTTTGCGGGGCTGCGCATGCACTACGTCGACGAGGGCCCGCGCGACCCGCGCGACACCTATCTGTGTCTGCACGGCGAGCCGACCTGGTCGTACCTGTACCGGAAGATGCTCCCGGTCTTCCGCGAGGCCGGCGGCCGCGTCGTGGCTCCCGACCTGTTCGGCTTCGGCCGCTCCGACAAGCCGGTCCGCGACGCCGACTACACGTTCGCGTTCCACCGCGAGTCCCTGCTGCGGCTGGTCGAGCGGCTCGACCTGCGCAACGTCACGCTCGTGGTCCAGGACTGGGGCGGGATTCTCGGGCTGACGCTGCCGATGGAGCTGCCCGGCCGCTTCGCGAGCCTGATCGCGATGAACACCGCGCTTCCCGCAGGCCTGTCGCTCGGGCCCGGCTTCGCGGCCTGGAAGAGCTTCGCCGCGCAATTCCACGACGTCCCCGTCGCGGGACTGATCGCGCTCTCCTCGCCGGGCGCGCTGAATCCGTTCGATGCCGCCGCCTACGACGCGCCGTTTCCCGACGCGCGCTACAAGGCGGGAGTGCGCCGCTTCCCGCAGCTGGTTCCGGTCGAGCCCGGCATGGCGGGAATCGAGCACTGCCAGCGCGCGCGCAGGTACTTCGCCGAGGAGTGGCGAGGCCAGAGTTTCATGGCGATCGGCCTGCGAGACCCGGTGCTCGGCAAGCCCGTGATGGAGGAGCTGCGCGCGACGATCCGCGGCTGCCCGACGCCGCTCGAGCTTCCCGAGGCGGGCCACTTCGTGCAGGAGTGGGGCGACGTGGTCGCGCGCGCGGCGCTGGCATCCTTCGCGGGCTAGCGCTTCGGGTGCAACAGCGGAGCGCGCCGCTCCAGCCAGCCGCGCCGCTTCTCGAGCGGGAGCGCCACGTACTCGTTCATCGCCGCGAGCCCCTCGTCGGAGCGCATCGTCGTCATGAACGCCTCGGCCTCGATCACGAGCCCCGCCTCGAGGTGCAGCTCCGATCCCTGGTACACGGAGCGTTTGATCTCGGCCACGGCCACCGGCGAGAGCTCGGCGAGACCCGCGGCGAGCGCGTTCGCGCGCGCCAGCGCGTCGTCGGCGACCTCGTGCACGAGCCCGAACGCGAGCGCCTCTTCTGGCCGGCAGATCCGCCCGCGCAGGATGAAGTCGATCGCGCGGCTCGCACCCAGAAGGCGGGAGAGCCGCTGCGTTCCACTGCCGCCGGGCAGGATGCCGAGCGTGATCTCCGGCAGGCCGATGCGGTGATCGCCCGCCGCGGCGATGCGGATGTCGCACGCGAGCGAGAGCTCGAAGCCGCCGCCCATGGTGTCGCCGTTCAGCGCCGCGATCACCGGCTTTGCCAGATCGCGCAGCGACCCGAGCAGCTCGTGGTAGCCGTGATTCAGGCTGCGGCCGAGCGCCGCAAGCATCGGCCGGTCGCTCGCGAGCTGGGCCAGCTCCTCGACGCTGTAGTGTGTGATGAACTTTCCGCGCATCCCGCCGGTGAGCACGACCGCGCGCACCGACGGGTCGGCCCATTGCCGGATCAGCGTGCCGAGCTCCTGCGTGGCCTCGGCGCAGAAATAGTTCATGGGCGGATTCGTGTACGTCGCCACGACCACCCCGTTCGTCCCTGTCTCGGCACGCCAGAGCTTCACGCACGATCCTCCGCGGGCTTTGCCCGTCTGACTCAGGATACTCGTTCCGCGGCGCGCGAGACCGGCGCTCTCGCCAGCAGCTCGCCGATCCGCGGCAGGTGCTGGCGGCCGATGAAGAGCTCGCCGCCGAGTCGATAGGTGGGAACGTCGAAGACGCCCGCCTCGACGAGCTCCGCGCGAAGCGCTTCGAGCGCCGCGGGGCCCTGCTCGCGCGCGAAGCTATCGAAGCCCGAGGCCGGCGCGCCGACCTCGACGAGGACTCGCGAGAGCGCTTCGAGGTCGTCGAGCTCGAGCGCGCCGCAGAAGTGAAGCTCGAAGACGCGCGTCACGAAGGCGCGTACGAGCGAGTTCGGCTGCCCCGATAGCCAGAGGAGCGCGAGCCCCGCTGGCGTGGAGTCGGCCTCGCGATAGCGATCCTTGAGCTCGAGACCGCGCGCCTCCGCGTAGCGCGCGAGTTCCCGCGCCTGGTACTCCGCACGAAAGCGGCGGTGTCGCGCGCCGCGATCCTCGTCCGCGTCGGGCGCCTCGGGCCGGCGCCGCTGCGCCACCAGGAACGGCTGCCACTCGATCGAGACCCCGAGTTCGTCGGCCAGCGCGCAGGACGGCCCCAGCGCGAGATGCGCCGCGGGGCTCTTGAAGTCGATCGACACGGAGAGGTGTCGGTCGGCTGCGGTCTTCGCGGTCGCGCGAGAATCCGCGGCGCGCTCGTACGCGATGTCCGGGCTCGCCCCCTTTCGCCCGGAGAGCAGCCAGCGGATCCGCGGCAGGTGTTCGCGCCCCCACAGCAGCTCGCCCGCGACCACGTACGAGGGCACGCCGAAGATCCCCGACGCGAAGATCTCGCGCTGGTCGGCATCGTGCGCCGCTCGCCCTTCCCCCGCCGCGTGGGCGCGGAACCCGTCGGTGCGCGCGCCGGACTCGCGCAGCACCGCCTCGATCACCGCGACGTCCTCGATGTCGAGCTCGCGGCGCCAGAAGCGCTCGAAGACCGTGTCCATGTACCGGCGCAGAATCTCCGCGCCCTGCTTCTTCGCCCAGAGCATCCCGATCGCGGCGAGCGACGAGTCCCAGATCTTCGTGGTGCCGCGCACGACCAGACCGCGAAGCGCGCCGTAGCGGCGCGCGTCGCGGTACGCGTAGCGAACCCACGCCCACTGGTCCGAAGAGCGGCGGCTCTCGACCACCTGATCGCGCTCGCCGAGACGAGCGGAGCCGGCAAAGCTCGGGATGTCGAGCGTGAGCGGACGCCAGTCGACCTCGATGCCGAGCTCCTCCGCGAGCGCTCGCGTCGGGCCGATCGCGACGTACGCGTACGGGCTCTTGAAGTCGACGTAGACGATCAGTGGCGCGTTCGAGTCCATCGGCTCGCTCCGAGCCTGACAGATGCCGCCGCCAGCGCCAAGCGCGCCGCAGGATCAAGCACTCGCAGCAGCCCGCCGAACGCATCGATGGATTCAACGAGGAGGCTGCGGAAATGGCCGGAGTGCCGCTCTACTCGATCGCGGGGACCGTCGACGTCACGCACCACCGCGCGGAGAAGGCGCTGGTCTCGACCTGGCACTCGATGACGACGCCGCATTTTCGCGAGGCCCTCGAGCGCGGCCTGAACGAGTGCGGCCGGCTCGGCGCCCCGACCTGGATCGTCGACCTCACCCGCAATCCCGGCGTGCCCTCGCAAGCGGACCTCGCCTGGATCAACACCGACTGCGTCGAGATCGGCCTGCGAAACGGGCTCCGCGCCGTGATCAACGTTCTCGGCACCAGCGCAGTCGCCGCGATGGGCGCCAAGCGCTGGGCAAAGACCGTGAGTGAGAACGGCCTCGGCACGTACGACTGCAAGACCGTCGCCGACGCGCTCGCGCTCGCCGCCGAGGTGGCCTCCGCCAAGAGCGAATAGGGAGTCTGGAGGCGCCGGGAATTGAACCCGGGTCCGAATGGCTTCTTCCGCCCACGTCTACGTGCGTAGCCCCGTGTTTGATTTAGCGATCGGCTTGGCTTCGGTGCTCGCCGGGCCGATCGCGAGTCGGGTGTTTTCTCGTCCGCCTCCCCCCGACGAGGGCTTGGACCAGCCTGCTGGTATGACACCCCCGCGCCTCAGCAGACATCGGGCGCGGGCGTGCTCGTTGCTCTAGGTATTAGCTAGGCAGCGAGAGCGAGAGTGTTGTCGCCAATTAGATTGGCTTTGCCGCAAGTTTTGCGAGGATCCGGCACCTCGGCACGCAGTGAGCGTCCTCGACCATCCGTCGAAACCGATCGCCCCCAAAGAACGTTTGGCATACTAAACGGCCCCCCATGGGCGTCAAGACGACGTCCCCGAGGAGTCTCCAGTGAAGCTCGCGAGCGTCGTGCTGCGTCCCGGCCGCGAGCGGTCGGTCGGTCTCGGGCACCCGTGGGTGCTATCGGGAAGCGTCGAGCGGGTCGAGGGAGATCCGGCGCCCGGCGACGTCGTGCAGGTTCGAAGCGCGGCGGGCACGCGGCTCGGCACCGGCGACTGGGACCCTGTCGCGCAGATCCGCGTGCGCCTGTTCGCCTTCGGCAAGGATGAGATCGACGAGGAAGCCTGGCTCGACAGCGCGATCTCGCGTGCACTTGGCTGGCGAGCTGCGCACCCGCTTCTGCAGGGAACCGACGGCCTGCGGCTCGCGCACGCGGAGGCGGACGGCCTGCCGGGGCTCACGATCGACCGCTACGCGGACTGGCTAAGCGTTCGCGTGGGCACGCCCGCAATGCTGCGCCGCGCGCCGAAGATCGCCGCGATCCTGATCGCGAAGACCGGCGCGCGCGGCATCTGGCTGCGCGCCGAGGGCGCGCCCGGTGCGCTTCTCGCCGGCGAGGTTCCGGCCGAGCCGGTCGCGATCGACGAGCGCGGACGGCGCTATCGGGTCGATCTGCGGCACGGCCAGAAGACCGGCTTCTACCTGGACCAGCGCGATGCCCGCGACCTGTTCGCGCGCCTCGCGAAGGGGACGCGCACGCTCGATCTCTTCGCCCACACCGGGGGCTTCGCGCGCGCGGCGCAGGACGGCGGCGCGGCCGAGGTGGTCGCGGTCGAATCGTCGGAGCAGGCCGCGAGGCTGCTCGAGCAGAACGCGCCGGGCTGCCAGGTGGTGCTGGGGGACGTGAACGAGTTCCTGCGCCGTGAGTCTCGAAGCTTCGATCTGATCTCGGTCGACCCGCCGCCGTTCGCCAAGCGCAAGCGCGACGTCGACGCCGCGTGTCGCGCCTACAAGGACCTGAACCTGCACGCGCTGCGGCGCGCGGCCGACGGAGCGCATCTGCTCACGTTCACCTGCTCGCACCATGTCGAGAGCGAGCTGTTCCGCAAGGTGGTGTTCTCGGCCGCGCACGACGCAGGGCGAGAGGTCCAGCTGCTGGCGCTGCTCGCGGCGCCGCCCGACCACCCGGTCTCGCTGCGCCATCCGCAGGGCGAGTACCTGAAGGGTCTCCTGCTGCGCGTCTCCGGAGCCCCGAGTTGACGCGCCGCCGGATCGAGCGGGCGCTCTCGCTCGCCGTCGTCGCGCTCGGCGCGGGCGGCTTCTACTGGCTGCACGTGCGCTCCGGGCTGGAGTGGAAGCCCGAGGTGCTGCGCGACCACGTCGCCGCGCTCGGCGTCTTCGGCCCGCTCGCCTTCGTCGCGATCATGGCGCTGCGACCGCTGCTCGTGCTGCCTTCGTGGCTGGTGCTCTTCGCTTGCGGGATGCTCTTCGGGCCCTGGCTCGGTGCGCTCTACGGCGCGATCGGCGCGTTCCTCGGCGGCGTGCTGATCTTCGGCATCGCGCGCGCCTTCGGTCGCGACGCGGTGCAGTCGCGGATCGGCGGCGCGCTGCGGATCTTCGACGAGCTCCTCGCCGCACGCGGCGTGCCGTGGCTCGCGCTCTACACCGCGGTGCCGATCTCGCCGCTCACGCCGATCTACGCGAGCGCTGGCGTCTCGCGAATGCCGCTCGCGCCGTTCTGCGGCGCGATCGCGGTCGGGCTGCTGCCGCGCACCAGCGTCTTCACGTTCGCGGGGAGAGCCGCCGCGGAGCCCTCACTGGCGAATCTGGTCGTCGCGGGGGCGATCATCGCGCTCGCGATCGCGCTCACCTGGGGCGCGCGCGGTCTATTCCGGACGTCCTGAGCGAGGCGGCTGCGCGTCGAGCGGCTCGAGCGAGAGCAGCACGAGCTGGAACCAGGGCTGATACAGCGCGAAGTCCCGCGCGTTGCTGTCCGCGATCACGACCAGCACCCAGCCGTCGCGAAGGCGCATCACGTCGGTCTGCTCGGCGCGCTCGCCCCCGCTCGCCAGGATCCGCACGATCGGCTCGCCATCGAGCTCGAAGACCTCCGAGCGGACGTCGTCTCCGCGTGCGCGCGCGCGCGCGGCCAGGAGCGAGACGTGCCCGCCGGGCGTGCCCCGCGACGTCACGACCTGGATCGAGGCGTCGTAGTCCCACGACACGCCGTCCACTGCGATGAACCCGCTCGGCGTGCGGATCACCTGCCACTCGTTCGGGAAGCGGACGGAGAAGCCGTTTCGCGCGTCGCGCATCGCGCCCGCGAGCCTGGGCGGTCCGCGCCGCACCGCGGAGAGGGGCTCCGCGCGCGGCGCGCCAATGTGCGCGAAGACCGCTCCCGGCGGGATGGAGTAGAGGGCGCGGAGCGAGCCCCGATCGTGCTCGGAGAGCGCCTCGATGCGGCGGTCGCCCGCGACCGGGTACATCACGTCGCCGGCGAGCGGGCTGTGCCGACCGGAGACGCCGAGCAGGTGCCCGATCTCGTGCAGCGCGACGGCGCGCACCTGTCGCGGCGTGAGCAGACCGTGCGCGTCGGCGATGAAGAGCGTCGCCTCGCTCGGGGCAAACCTGATCTCGACACGATCCGGTGTCGGACCGGACGCCTCGACGCGACAGCGACCGCGTTCATCCTCCACCACCCCGAGCAGCGCGCCCTCCTCCACCGGCTGCATTCGCGCGACCAGGCGCACCTCGATCGCCGCGTCCTCGCGCCGGAGGGCGCGCTCGAAGCGCAGCGGCGGGCCGATCGCGCGCTCCCAGACGGCGAAGGCGTCGTCGACCGCGGCGACGTAGTCTTCCGCGGGTCGGATCCGCTCGTCGTCGTCGGCGACGTCCGGAAGCTCGGGGGCGAGCGCGAAATAGCGCAGCGGAAACGCGGAGTCCGGCCAGCGGCAGGCGACCAGCGCTTCGGAGCCGTCGGGCAGTCGCTCGCGGTGCATCACCCAGGGCAGGTAGTTCGGCTCGGGCAGCGCTCCCGCTCGCTCGCGGAAGCTCCAGTAGTCGTGCCGATTCGGCTGGTAGTCCGGCCCATCGGTCGAGCAGCCCGCGAGGAGCCAGGCTCCCAGCGCGAGAGCCGCGAGCCGGCTCATCCCCGCCTGGCGCGGCGCCGGACCGCCTGACGCACACGGCGCTCCGATTCACGCGTCGCGATCGACTCGCGTTTGTCGTGCAGCTTCTTGCCGCGCCCGAGTCCCAGCTCGACCTTCGCGCGGCCTTCCTTGAAGTAGAGCTCGATCGGCACGAGCGTCAGGCCCTTCTCGCGCAGGCGTCCGCCGAGTCGATCGATCTCGCGGCGGTGCAGAAGCAGCTTGCGCGGCCGCTCGGGCAGGTGGTTCTCGCGACCCGCATGCGTGTAGGGCGCGATGTGCGCCTTCATCAGGTAGACCTCGCTGCCGCGGACCTGCGCGTAGGCGTCGGAGAGGTTGGCGGCACCGGCGCGGAGCGACTTCACCTCGGACCCGGTCAGCACCATTCCGGCCTCGACGGTCTCGTCGATGTGGTACTGGAAGCGCGCCTTGCGGTTCTTGCAGATCGATTTTCGGGCGGGCTCGGCCAAGCCCCGCCAGCCTAGCGGAGCGCGTTCTGCCCGTCGACGAAGCAGATCCGAGGCTGGTAGGCGCGCGCCTCGTCCGTCGTCATCTGCGCGTAGCTCGCGATGATCACGAGATCGCCCGGCTTCACCAGGTGCGCGGCCGCGCCGTTGATCCCGATCACGCCGCTCCCCGGCTCGCCGTGGATCACGTACGTCGCGAGCCGCGAGCCGTTGGTCACGTCGTAGATCTCGACGCGCTCGTTCGGCAGCAGATCGGCGGCACTCGCGAGCTCCGCGTCGATCGTGATCGAGCCTTCGTACTCGAGGTTCGCCTCGGTCACGGTCGCGCGATGGATTTTCGACTTCATCAGCGTGCGGAGCATCACGGGGCCTCCAGGATCGCGTTGTCGATCAGGCGCGTGCCCTCGAAGCGCACCGCGAGCGCGAGCAGCGAGCGCCCCGCGACCTGGCGCACCGGCTCGAGGCTCTCGGCATCGACGAGCTGCACGTAGTCGATCTCGGCCAGCGGCTCCTTCTCGATCCGCCGCCGCGCCTCCGCGCAGACACTGGCCGCATCGCGCACGCCGGCGCGCACGAGCGCGCGTGCCTCGTGGAGCGCGGCGTTGAGCGCGGTGGCCTGCTGGCGCGCGCGCGAAGAGAGGAACGCGTTTCGCGAGCTCATCGCAAGTCCATCCGGCTCGCGTACGATCGGCCCGCCGATGATCTCGATCCCGAAGCAGAGATCGCGCGTCATGCGCCGGATCACCGCCAGCTGCTGGTAGTCCTTCTCGCCGAAGATGGCCACGTGCGGGCGGGCGGCGTTGAAGAGCCGCGCGACCACCGTCGTCACGCCGCGGAAATGCCCGGGGCGGCTGCTGCCGCAGAGTCCCGCGGTGAGTCGTTCGACCGTCACCCAGGTGGCGTCGCCGCCGGGGTAGATCTCTTCGACCGAAGGCGTGAAGACGACGTCCGTTCCCACCTTGCGCAGGCTCTCGACGTCTCGTGCGAGATCGCGCGGGTAGCGCGCGAAGTCCTCCGCCGGGCCGAACTGCGTGGGGTTCACGAAGATCGACACGACTACGCGATCGGCGAGACGATGGCCCGCCTGCACCAGCGAGAGGTGGCCCTCGTGCAGCGCGCCCATCGTCGGCACGAGCGCGATGCGCCGACCGGAGGCGCGCGTCTCGTCGCTCCAGCGCTGGAGCTCCGCGCAGGTGCGGATCAGCTGTGGCTCAGTACGATTCAGCATCGCCGGGGAACTTCTGGTTGCGGACGTCCTCGGCCCACATCTCGGCCGCGCGGCGCGCGATTTCGCCCAGCGCGACGTACTGGCGCACGAAGCGCGGTGGAGGCGTCTCCGACAGGCCGAGCAGGTCGTGCATCACGAGCACCTGCCCGTCGCAGCCCACGCCGGCGCCGATTCCGATCGTCGGGATCGAGAGCGCCTGCGTCACCTCGCGCGCCAGATCCTTGGGCACGCACTCGAGCACGACCGCGAACGCGCCGGCGGCCTCGACCGCGCGCGCGTCGCGCAACACGCGATCGTGACCGGCGTCGCCGCGGCCCTGCACGCGGAAGCCACCGAACTGGTGCACCGATTGCGGCGTGAGCCCGACGTGGCCCATCACCGGGATCTCCATCCGCGCGATCGCCTCGATCCGGTCGGCGACCCGCTCGCCGCCCTCGAGCTTGACCGCGTGCGCGCCGCCGTCCTTCATCAGCCGGACGGCGCTTTCGACGGCCTGAGCGACACCCGTGTGGTAGCTGCCGAACGGCATGTCGCCGACGACCAGCGCTCGCCGCGCGGCGCGGCTCACCATTCGCGTGTGGTAGACCATCTCGTCTAGCGTCACGGGAAGCGTCGTCTCGTTGCCCTGAACGACGTTGCCGAGGCTGTCGCCCACGAGCAGCACGTCGACGCCGGCCGCATCGAAGATCCGCGCGAAGGCGAAGTCGTACGCGGTGATCATCGCGAGCTTCTCGCCGCGCGCCTTGCGGCGGGCGAGTGCCGGCACGGTGATGCGAGCTTCGTTCATCTTCCACCTCCCGCGGCCCGCATACGAATCGAGCGCCCCGATCCGTGCCGAAGATCGAAAGGCGCTCTCGCGTGCAGACTGCGGACGGCGGCTTCTCGCCCGGCCGTCCTCATCGAACATCGCGCCTTCGGTCTCGGTCCCCGCTCCTGGCGGATTGGGGATCCCAGCTTCCGGGCTCTATCTCGATGCGAACCAGAACCTACGCGGCAGAGCCTACGGGCGAGCTCCCGGGTCTGTCAACGGCGGCGCCGCCGCGAGCACGTCGGAGAGGCGCGCGAACTCGATCTCGTCGAGCGTCTCGCCGCGGCGCTGCGCGTCGATGCCGGCGGCCTGGAGCGCCGTCTCCGCGTTGGGGAACTCGGCGCGAAGCGCGCGCTTGAGCTGCTTTCGACGCTGCTGAAACGCCGCGCGCACCACGCGGCGCAAGAGCCCGGGATCGCTCACGGTCGGCCCGCCGCACCTGGGCTCCAGGACCAGGAAGCTCGAGCGCACCTTCGGCCGCGGCGAGAACTCCTCGGGCGACAGGTCGAGCACGCGCCGCGAAACGGTCCAGAGCCGCGCCCACACCGAGAGCACGCCGTACTCGGGCGTCGCGGGGGCGGCGAGGAGCCGATCGGCGACCTCGGCTTGAAGCATGAACCCCATGCGCCGGAACGGAATCGCGGGCGCGAGCAGGTTGCCGAGCAGCCTTCCCGCGACGCTGTACGGAAGGTTCCCGATCAGGATCACCGGCGCGCCCAGCTCGCGCACGAGTGCCGGGAAGTCGGTCGCGAGCGCGTCGGCCTCGCGAACCTCCACGCTGGCCGGCAGCTCGCCCTCCTCGGCCAGCAGGCGCACGAGCCCGCGGTCGACCTCGAGCGCGATCGTCCTGCGCGCGATGCGCGCGAGCGGGCGCGTGAGCTGACCGGTGCCGGGTCCGATCTCGATCGCCGCGTCGCTCGGCTCTACACCGACGAGCGACACGATCCGACCGGCGAGCTCGGGGCGGCGCAGGAAGTTCTGACCGCGCGCGCGCGAGGGCGCGAGGCCGCGGGACGCGAGTCGGCGCCGCTCGGAGGCTATCGGGACCCCGATCGGCCGACGGGCACGCGCGAGAAGGCCTCGAGGTCGAGCCCGGCCGTGCGGCCCTCGCGCAGCATGCCGTCCGCGACCGCTCCGATCATCGCGGCGTTGTCGGTGCAGAGCGCCAGCGCGGGAAAGCGCGTCTCGATCCCGAGCTCGTCCGCGAGCTCGGCCATCCGCTCGCGAAGCCTCGAGTTCGCCGCGAGCCCGCCGACCAGCGCAAATCGCCTCAGTCCGGTCTCGGCGAGGGCCCGACGGGCCTTCGCCACCAGAACGTCGATCGCCGCCTCCTGGAACGAGGCGCAGAGGTCGCAGATCTCGTCCGCCGAAAGCATCCCACCCGCGAGCGCCTCCAGCCGCGCAGCCTCCAGGGCGACCGCGGTCTTCAGCCCCGAGAAGCTCATCGCAAGCGCTGGCTCGTGCAGCATCGGACGAGGAAATGCGAAGGCATCGGCGCGGCCGCGCCGCGCGTGAAGATCCACCTCGCGCCCGCCCGGATACCCCAGCCCGAGACGCTTTGCGACCTTGTCGAAGGCCTCCCCCGCGGAGTCGTCTCGGGTCTGGCCGAGCAGCCGCGCGCTCGCGAGGGTCTCGACCCAGTAGAGGGCGGTGTGGCCGCCGGAGACGACGAGACCCAGGAACGGCAGAGCGAGCGGGTGCTCGCCGAGCCGCGCGGACGCGAGATGCCCCTCGATGTGGTGCACCGATACGAGCGGCTTGCGCAGGCGGTACGCCAGCGCCTTTGCGAACGAGAGCCCCACCAGAAGCGAGCCGATCAGCCCCGGCCCGGAGGTCACGGCGATCGCGTCGATCTCGTCGAGCGCGACGTTCGAGCGCGCGAGCGCCGCACTCACGGTGGAGTGCAGGTGCCGGACGTGATCGCGGCTGGCGAGCTCGGGAACGACGCCGCCGTACGGAGCGTGCACGGCGTCCTGGCTCTGGACCACCGAGGCCAGCACCTCGACGCCATCGCGAACGACCGCCGCAGCGAGATCATCGCACGACGACTCGAGCGCCAGGATCAGCGCCATCGCGCCTCCCGGAAGCTCAGTGTTCGAGCTTCTCCTGCTGGCTCTTGCAGTCGATGCACAGGCTCGCGACCGGCCGCGCCTCGAGGCGCTTCAGGCCGATGTCCTCGCCGCACTGCACGCAGGTGCCGAAGGTCCCCGCCTCGATCTTCGCCAGCGACGCCTCGATCTTCTGCAGGAGCGCCCGCTCGCGCTCACGCAGTCGGCCCACGAAGGCAAGGCCGCTCTCGGCCGACGCCGAATCGATCTCGTCCGAGAAGTCGTCCGGATCGAGATGGATGTCGCCGGTCAGCGCTCGGCGCGCGTTCACGACCAGCTTGTCTCGCTGCTCGATCAGCATCTTCTGGAACTTCTTCTGGTCGGCCTTCTTCACGTCGGACACTTCTCCAGCTGCCTGCGCGCCTCGGGAACACGGTCCGAGTTCGGGAACTCGTCGGCGATCCTGCGGAAGATCTGACACGCGGCGGGCGTATAGGTCTTCTGCTGCTTGGTGCGAGCGCCGATCTCGAGCAGCGACACGCCCTGACGGTAGAGCGCGTCCGGAACCTTGTTCCCGTCCGGGAAGCGCTTCACGACCTTGTCGAACGCCACTGCCGCCTGCTCGTAGTCGTTCATCTTGAAGTACGACTCACCCATCCAGAAGAGCGCGTTGTCCGCATAATCGGAGGACGGGTGAGTTTGTAGGAACACCTGGAAGCGGTCAATGGCGCCGGGGTAATCGGCGGCGCGGTAGCGGCGGAAGGCTTCTTCGTAGTCGCGCACCTCCTCGGCGGGCGCGCTGCCTGCGCCCGGTGCAGGTTCGTCGACTCCGGTCTGGGGAGCCGGGACCGCGGCGACTTCGCCGCCCGGCTCGGGCATCGCGCCCGTGGCCGGCGCCGCGGACACGGGGCTCTGCTCGAGCTGCCTGCGCAGCGTCTCGATTTCGCCGCGCAGCCTCGCGACCTCTGCCTGCAGCTCGTCGATCTCCGCGCCCTGCTCGGCAAGCCGGTCTCCAGCGGCGGCCGGCCTCTGGGCCCAGGAGTCCGCGGCCGCCGGCGCGCTGCCCCCGCTTCGCTTCAGCTTCTCGACATCGCGCCGGAGTGATTGGAACTCCGGAACGGTGACGCAAGCGCAGAGCAGGGACAACGCGCCGAGGGACAGCGCGAAGCGGAGCGCAGCTCGACCCAAATCAGCGAACTTTGAAGTCGTCGCGGCGATTCTTCGCCCAGGCCAGCTCGTTGTGACCCTCGACCGCCGGGCGCTCCTTGCCGTAGCTCACCGTGGTCATGCGCGAGGAGTCGACGCCGAGGTCCGCGAGGTACGTGTACGCCGCGTCGGCCCGGCGCTTGCCGAGAGCCAGGTTGTACTCGGCGCTGCCCCGCTCGTCGCAGTTGCCCTCGATCGTGATGTTCACGCCCGGGTTGCTCTTCAGGTAGCTGGCGTTGGCCTGCAGCCCCTCGCGAGCGTCGGCGCGCAGGTCCGACCGGTCGAAATCGAAGTAGATGGTGCGGAATGCACTGTTGTCGCCCATCCCGGAAGCCGGCCGACTCGTCGGAGCCTCGGACCCGAACCCGGTCTTGTCGGTCGGTGCCGGCGGCGGAGTCTTCGCACATGCCGCGAACGCAACCACCACCAACGCCAATCCGAATACTCGCTTGACCACCGTGAACCCTCCTGTTCTGTGACCCAACGCACAATCCAGCGCGCGATCACATCCTTGAAAACCGGCGCATTCTGTACCCGGGAATCCGCGGATTTGCAAACAGATTCTGCCCTCGAGGGCCCTCTTGGCCACGTTCACTGAAGCCAGTTGGACCAGCACGGGCTGGAGGAGTTGCCGAATCCGTCGGTCAGGACCGTGACGTTCTGCCCGTCGATGTCGATGCGGTAGATCTCCTTGCGGCCCCGCCGGTTCGAGGTGAAGGCGAGCTTGCGCCCGTCCGCGGACCAGGCGGGATCCTCGTCGCTCCGGGGGTGCGTGACCAACGGCGTCGTGAAGGTGCCCTCGGGATTGATCAGGTAGATGTCGAAGTTGTTCCCCGCCTGCGCTGCGTAGGCGATCCACTCGCCCGTGGGCGACCAGGCGGGGCTGGAGTTGTAGACCCCGCTGAAGGTCAGACGGTGCTCCTCCCCGCTCTCGAGATCCTTGATCCAGACCTGCGGTGCGCCGCTGCGATCGGAGACGAATGCCATCCTGCGTCCGTCCGGCGAGAACGTCGGCGAGGTCTCGATCGCGCGCGACTCGGTGAGACGGACCGGAGCCGAGCCGTTGCTCGAGACCGAGTAGATGTCGGTGTTCCCTTGGCGAGCGACGACGGCCGCGATCCGGCCGTTGGTCGGGTGCCAGACGCCGCGGTACTTCTCGTCCTTGGTGTTGATCAGTCGCACGCCCGGCTTGCTGCCGCGATAGAGGAGGAACAGCTCCGAGAGGCCTGCCTTGAACGAGGTGTAGACGAGTGTCTTGCCGTCGGGGGACCAGGCGGGAAACAGATTGATCGAGCCGTTGTTCGTGACCCGGCGCTTGCCCGAGCCGTCGGCCTCCATCACCCAGATTTCTTTGTTCCTGCGCCCGTTGTCCGAGACGAACGCGACCTGCGTCGAGGAGACTCCGCGCCGCCCCGTGAAGCGCTCGACGATGTCGTCGGCGACGACGCGCGCGAGCAGTCCGAGCTCCGCGCGGTCGCGCTCACGAAACGACACGTCGCCGAGCAGCCGACACCGAGCCGTGTCCCAGACCCTGAATCGCGACTGCACCTTTCCCTGCGCCACGCGCAGCTCACCCTGGACCAGCCCCTCCGCGCCGATCGCGCGCCAGTTCTCGCAGGGCACGGCCGGTGACTCGAAATCCCGAGTCACCTTCGGCTCGACGAAGGCCTCGGGATTCACGTGCACGGCGACGCTCGAGAAGTCCAGCCCCGAGACGAGCGCCTGATAGAACTCCTCCGAGAGGGCGCCGCTCCCCGGGTCCGCGGCGAAGCGCTGCACGGCGACCGGGATCGCGCGCTGCGAGCCCGTCACGTCGACGCGAATCCGCTGTGCCGAGGCTGGCGCCGCAAGCGTGAGGAGAATTCCGAGCAGGAGCAGGCGTGGCGTCAAAGCGTGTCCTTCGGATTCATGCCGAGCTCCAGCGCGAGCGCACCGCGGGGCGGCGCGGGAAGCGGATCGGACTTGCGGATCGCGCGCTCGGCCGACTCGTCGCAGTAGCGGTCGCCGGACGACTTCGCGAGCTCGAGATCTCGCAGCGCGCCGCTCTCGTCGACCTCGAGCGTGAAGACCGGCACGGCCTTGCAGAGCTGCGCACCGGACCAGTTCGAATGCACCACCGTCCGCACGCGCGCGACCCAGGGCGAGAGCGTGGGATCGAAGACCCCGGGGCCACCCGCGATCGGCGCGGCCGGACCCGGCGCGGCCTCGGCCGCCGGCTGCGACGGAGGATTGCGCGCCTCGACCTTCTTCGTCAGCTCGGCGAGCAGCTCCTCCGCGGACTTGGGCGCGGGCTCGGGCTTCGCGGCCGGCTTGGGCTTCGCGGCGAGCGGCACGGGCTCCTTCGGAATCACGATCTCGTCGACCTTCGGCTTGGGCTTCGGTGGTTCCGGCTTGGCCTCGGGCTTGGGCTTGGGCGGCGGCGGCTTCGCCGCGGGCTTTCGGGCCGGGGCCGCAGCGGCCGGCTTCGGCACGTCGACGACGTTCACCATCACCGGCGAGGGCGAGATCAGGACGGCGGACCGATGCGGCCGGAGCGTCATGATCAGAAAGAGAGCCACGTGCGCGGCGAGCGAGAGCGCGAGCAGGCGGCGGAACGCCCGGCTCTCGAGCAGGCTCTCGACTGGAACGTAGGACGCCGTCACGCCTCGGGCTCGGTCACCATGCCGATGCTCGTCGCGCCGGCGCCGCGAAGGATTGCGAGCGCCTTCGCCACCGTCCCGTAGGCGACCTTCGCGTCTGCTCGCAGATACACGAGTCGGTCCTCACGCGTGTCGAAGATGGCTTGCAGCTTGGCGCCGAGCTGATCGATCGGAACCTCGGCGTTTTGGACGAAGACCTGTCCCTCGCGCTTCACCGTGACGACGAGCGGCTGGTTGTCGGAGCGCAGGCCCTGGGACTGCGTCTTGGGCAGCTCGACGTCGATCCCCTGCTGCATCAGCGGCGCGGTCACCATGAAGATGATGAGCAGCACCAGCATCACGTCGACGAACGGGGTGACGTTGATCTCGGAGAGCTGCCGCTTCGGGCCCCGGCCGTCGGCGACGTTCATGCCGCCTTCACTGGAGTGCGGCGAAGCTGGTCGCAGAACTCCAGACAGAACGTCTCGAGCCGAGCGGCGAGCCGGTTCAAGCGCGCGCTCGAATAGTTGTAGCCGACCGCCGCCGGGATCGCGGCGAACAGTCCGACCGCGGTCGCGACCAGCGCCTCCGCGATACCGGGCGCGACGACCGCGAGGCTCGCAGAGCCCGAGGCTCCGATCGACTCGAACGAGTTCATGATGCCGACGACGGTTCCGAACAGCCCGACGAACGGACCGGAGCTCGCGACCGTCGCGAGGAACGAGAGCCCCCGCTCCAGGCGATGCATCTCCTCACCGCGAACCCAGCCCAGTCGGCTCACGACGGCCTCGACCTGGTCGCGGGTCAGCTGCCCGTGCGCGCCCTGCATCTTCTCGAGCCGCGCGAGCTCCGTGTATCCGGAACGGAACACGGTTGCGAGCGGGCTGGCGCCGTGACGGCGGGAGACCTCGTACGCGGTGTCGACGGGGCTTTCGAGGTAGGCCTCGACGAACTGCTCGGTGTCCCGTTCGGCTGCGCGCAGCTCGCGGAACTTCATGACCAGGATCGCCCACGACGAGATCGACGCGAGGATCAGAAGCAGGAGCACGGCGGAGACCACGGGACTCGAGCCGAGTATGTAATCGAGCATGCAGTCGGAACCCCGGGGAGAGGAATCGCGCGACTCTGGGACGGAGCGCGCGGGGCCGCCGGAAGCTACTCGTCACCCCTCTGCGCGTCAACGGAATCGCCGGAATCGCGCTAAGCTTCGAGCGGCTCACGGTCAGTCACTCGGGGGGACGAATGCAGATCGAGGTCCAACGCAAGGATGCCGCTGCCGCGGGCGGAGACGCCGTGGTGATCCCGCTCACCCGCGCCGATGCTCCGCCGCGCGCGCTGGGCGCGCTCGACGACGCGATTGGCGGCTGGCTGGCGCGGGTCTGGAGCGCCGGCGACTTCTCCGGAAAGACCGGCGAGGTGATTTCGTTTCCCGTGGCCGGGCTCGCCGCCAGGCGCGTGATCCTGATCGGGCTCGGCGACGAGAAGAACGCGAGCGCCGAGACGCTTCGGGCTGCAGCCGGCCGCGCAGCCAAGGCGCTCGCGCGCGCGAAGGCGAAGCAGGCTTCGCTCGTCGTTCCGGCACTTCGACGCGTGAAACCCGAAGAGGCCGCTCAGGCGCTCGCGGAAGGCGCGCTGCTGGGCGCCTATCGCTTCGACAAGTACAAGAGCGACGACGATCGACCCGCCGCCCTCGAGAAGCTCGCGCTGCTCGCGTCCGACGCGCGCCAGCTCGCCGCGCTTCGCCGCGGCGCGAAGCTCGGACAGGTGCTCGCCGAGTCGGCGAACTTCGCGCGCGACCTCTCCAACGAGCCGGGCACGACCTGCACGCCCGAGCACCTGGCAGCGGAGGCGCGCAAGCTCGGGCGCGCGCACGGCCTGAAAGTGACGGTGTACGCGGAGAAGGAGCTCGAGCGCGAGAAGATGGCCGGAATCCTCACCGTCGGACGCGGCAGCGCGCATCCGCCGCGGCTGATCGTGATCGAGCACGGGGCTTCCGCGAAGCCCGCGCGCAAGCGTCCGCGGCTCGCGCTGGTCGGGAAAGGCATCACGTTCGACTCCGGCGGAGTCTCGATCAAGCCGGCCGCGAGCATGGACGAGATGAAGCACGACATGTCCGGGGGCGCGGCCGTGATGGGCGCGCTGCGCGCCGCCGCCCTGCTCGACCTGCCCTGTCACGTGATCGGAATCGTCGCCGCGGCGCAGAACATGCCCGACGGCAACGCGTACGTGCCCGGCGACATCATCCGCAGCTCGCAGGGCAAGACGATCGAGGTGTTGAACACGGACGCCGAGGGGCGGATCGTGCTCTCCGACGCCCTGCACCACGCCACGAGCTTCAAGCCGGACGCGATCGTCGACCTCGCCACGCTCACGGGGGCGTGTCTGGTCGCTCTGGGGGAGGTGGCCTGCGCCGTGCTCGGGAACGACGAGAAGCTAATCGGAAAGGTCCGCGCGGCCGCGGACGCGACGCACGAGCGGGCCTGGCCTCTCCCTCTCTGGGAGGAGCACAAGACGGCGATCAAGGGGACCGTCGGAGACATCGTGAACACGGGGGGCCGCAACGGCGGCGTCTCGACCGCCGCGGCGTTCCTGTCCCATTTCGTCGGCGAGACGCCCTGGGCGCACCTCGACATCGCGGGCACGGCCTGGGCGACCAAGGAGTCCCCCTACCATGTGAAGGGCGCTACGGGCTTCGGAGTCCGATTGCTGATCGAGCTTCTGCGCCGCTGGAAATAGCGCGACGCTCCGCTGCGTCGGACTGTTGCGTTGACGCAGACGCGGTCGGCTTCTAAGCTCGGCCGCGCTTTTTCACCTTGGAGGATCTCATGCGTGTACTTCTCGGTCTTGGCGCCTCGCTGATCATTCTCTCCGCCGCCTCCGCCGGTGTCGCCGCCGACGATGCAGCCGCGAAGGTCGCCGCCGCAGACGCGGCAAGCGGCGCCAAGGTCTACAAGATGTACTGCGAGACGTGCCACGGCCCGACCGGCGCGGGCGACGGCGCGGTCGGCAAGACGCTCACCCCGCCCCCGCGCAACTTCCAGGCCGGCGACTTCAAGTACGGCGGCAAGGATCAGGACCTCTTCGACGTGATCAGCAACGGTGCCGCGTCGAAGGGCGGCTCGCCGCTGATGGCTCCCTGGGGCGCCGTGGTTCCCGAGGCCGACCGCTGGGCGCTCGTGAAGTTCATCCACACGCTCAAGAAGTAGCCCTTCCGCTCGGACCGCCGCATCGACTCCTGCGCGTGACGGACAGTTCCGCGCGAACCGGGTACGTTTGCCGCCGTGGCCGACGATGAGAACGATACCGACGCGACGGCGACCGCCCTTCCGGTCCCCGTCGCGACGTCCGGGCTCGAACGGGTCCCCCGGGACGCGCTCTCCCGCTACTTCTACGAGGTCGGGCGCTACGCGCTGCTGAGCCGCGAGGAGGAGCTGGCGCTTGCCGAGCGGGTCTTCGCGTCTGGCGATCCAGAGGCCGCGCAGCGGCTGGTGCTCTCGAACCTGCGCCTCGTGGTGAAGATCGCGCTCGAGTACCGGCGGGTCTGGACCAACCCGCTCGATCTGATCCAGGAGGGCAACGTCGGGCTGCTCCAGGGCGTGAAACGCTTCGATCCGCACCGGGGGGTGAAGCTCTCGTCCTACGCGTCGTACTGGATCCGCGCTTACATCCTCAAGTACCTGATCGACAACATCCGCATGGTGCGCGTGGGGTCGAGCCGGGCCGAGCGCAAGCTCTTCTTCCAACTCTCGCGGGTCAAGCGCGAGCTCGAGCGCGAGGGTCTCGATCCCGAGCCCCGGCTTCTCGCCGAGCGGCTCGGCGTGCGCGAGCCCGAGGTCGTGGATCTGCAGCACCGGCTCGCGCACGGAGACCTGTCCACCGACGCGCCAGTGCGACGCGACGAGCCCGGCGGCGCGAGCTTCGGCGAATCGCTGGCTTCGAGCGACGGCCGATTGGACGACGCCGTCGCCGAGCAGGACATGCGCCGAACGCTGCGCGAGCACATCGACCGCTTCGCCGTGGATCTGGGCGATCGCGAGCAGAAGATCCTGCGCGAGCGCGTGCTCGCAGAGGAGCCGAAGACCCTGCAGGAGATCGGCGACGAGCTCGGCCTCACGCGCGAGCGGATCCGCCAGCTAGAGAAGAACCTCGTCGACGGCCTGCGCGACTACATGAAGGCCAATCTCGTCGACTTCGAGTACTGGTCCCCGGAGGGCTGAGGCGAACTCCCGGCCGACCCCGGACGCTCGGGTCAGGGATTGCCGCCGAACCAGCCCGCGTGGAACCAGCGGATCGTCACAGTCAGCGCGATCCCGACCGCGACGGCGATCGGCGAGAGCTCGCGGAGCCCTGCGAGAGTCTCGCGCCCGGTGAAGGGCAGGAACGGCGTCCGCTCGTAGAAGTCGCGGTAGCCCGGCGGGCCCACCACGAGCTTGCGCTGATCCTGGTGCGCGGCGCCGATCAGCGCGAAGACGGCAAAGCCGCCGAAGAACGCCAGGTCCGCGCTCGACCCGTTCGGCAGCAGGTGGAAGAGCGCGTAGACGACGAACGCCATCACCATCGGGTGGCGCGTGATCCGATAGACACCGTGCGGTGTCGTCTCGCCCGGGACCACGCCGCCGGGGCTCGGACGCATCAGGCTCGACACGAGCAGCACGAAGGCGAGCCCCATGCCGAGGTAGACGGTCCAGCTGAGCAACGGCCCGCGCGGCAGCGTCCAGAGCTGCGCGCCCGCGTGGACGTTCTGGAAGTAGAGGCGGATCAGCGGCACGAAGATCGCGAGCGCGACGACGGAGTAGAGGCCCAGGAATCCGACCTGTCCGAGCGCGGCCACCAGCCGCGGTCGCAAGCTCAGGCTCGACAGCCCGACGTGCGTGGCCGTGAAGGCGAGCCAGAGCAGCGCGATAGCCAGGGTCGGATCCATGAGACGCACCTCCGGGCCGGCATCATAGGCGGGGATCGCCAGCCGAGGCGAGCGGATCGTCCGAGAAGCGCGAGCGCACCTCGGACTGAAGCGCCTGCTCGAGCTCGCGCGTGTCCCAGCCGGTCGCGGATCTCAGCGCACTCTGCCAGGCGGCACCCCCAGCGCAGGCCTCGAGAAAGGCGGCGATCGCCTCGGGCCGCCGGGCTTCGATCAGCTCGACCGCCGCGCGAGACTCGAGGTACGCGAGCAGCGCCCGCGCGCCCGCAAGGCCCGAGAAGCCCTGCACCAGCGATTCGAGCGGAATCCACTCGCCGCCGCGAAGCGCGTCGACCAGCCGCCGCCATTCCTCGCGCGAGAGCTGCTTGCGCCCGCGCGCGGCCTCCTCGGCGCGGTCGGCGATTCCCTCGTTCAGGAAGAACGGCTGATGCGAGCCGGTCGCCTCCTTGAAGAGCGCGTGGACGTACTCGTGCACGACCAGCGCGTAGAGCTCGTTGCGCGGGCGCTTGGCGGAGACCACGTGGATCGCGCCGTCGTAGAAGCCGACCGTCGCGAAGCCGAAGCGGTGCTGATACGCGTCGAGGTAGTGCGCGCGCGTGTAGAGGCGCACCTCGAGCGGCCGCGAGAGCGTACGACCGAGCTTCGCTCGCATCGCCTCGCGCGCCTGCTCGAGCACGTCGACGACCTGCTCTCCGTAGGCGCGGCCCGCGAACTGGTGATCGAACCTGACCAGGAAGTGCCTCGACTCGAAGGAGTGCGTCTCCCAGGTCTGGCCGTCGCGCGACGTCGCCAGAGCGAGCTCCTGGTCGATCTCCGACCGCTCGCGCGTGGCCGCCTCGCGCCAGCGATCGGGCACCCGGCTCGCCGTGGAGAGCACGGCATCGAGCGCCTCGCGCGCGGGCTCGAGCCGGCCGCGGTGACGTTCCACCTGCGCGAGCAGAAGCGCGGCCTCGGGCCGCGTCGGCTGCTCGCGAAGCAGCCGGCGCAGTGCGCGCAGGCCCGTCTGCAGGTCCCCGCGCTCGATGTCGCCACGCGCGGCGAGCACCGCCGAGAGATAGCGATCGTCCTCGTCGCTCGAGCGCGTTCCGAGCGGCAGCGGCTCACCGGTGCGGCGGCCGTTCCAGCGGATCGCGAGGTCCTCCGGGGAGACGCGCTCCGCCCCGGGGGCGGGCTGCTCGCGATTGCTGAGCCAGGTCTGGCCCTCGCGATCGACCCAGATCGCAACCTCGTTCGGCAGCAGAACGGCCGCGACGACGAGCAGGATCAGCGCGATTGGCAGGTGCCGGCGTGCGAACGCAGCCACCGCTGGGTTTTCGGCTCCGCTAGCGAGCCCCTGAAGGCGGCGCATCCGCGCGGCGCAGCTGGCCGACGACGTGCGCGAGCTCGGGCAGGATCAGCTTCTGCATGCCGAGCCGGACGGCGCCGGAGGAGCCCGGCATGACGTAGACGACCTTCCCCGCGACGGTGCCCGCGGTCGCACGCGACAGCACCGCCGCGGCGCCGATCTCCTCGAACGAGAGGGCCCGGAACAGCTCTCCGAAGCCGGCCAGCCGCTTCTCGAACAGCGGCTCGAGCGCGTCCGGGGTGACGTCGCGAGGCGAGACACCCGTCCCGCCGGTCGCGATCACCGCATCGACTTCGGAGCGCGCAAGCGCGCGCAGCACCGCGAGCCGGATCGCGTCCGCCTCGTCCGGCACGATCTCGTGCGCGACCGTCGCGTGGGCGGCCGCGAGAAGCAGCTCGGAGATCAGCTTGCCGGACTTGTCGTCGGCGACGGTGCGGCTGTCGCTCACCGTGAGCACCGCGCAGCGGATCGACTTCGGCGCGTAGGCGCGGTGCTGCGACGGCGCGTCCGAGGTCACGGATTCTCCTCGACCCAGTACGCGCCGCTGGTCGCGAACTCCTTCTTCCAGATCGGCACCGTCTGCTTCAGCCGGTCGATCGCGAAGCGGCATGCCTCGAAGGCTTCCGGGCGGTGCGGTGCGGCGGCGGCGATCATCACCGCGGCCTCGCCGATCGCGAGCCGCCCGACCCGGTGCGCGATGGCGAGGCGCGCCTGCGGCCAGCGCGCGGCCGCCTCGTCGCGGATGTTGCGCAGCTCGCGCTCGGCCATCGGTGCATAGGCCTCGTATTCGAGGTGATCGATCTCGGCGCCGCGCGCCTCGTTTCGCACGATGCCGGTGAATGTGACCACGCCGCCCATCTCGGGGCCGGTCACCTCGGCGAGAAGCGCGTCCATCGAGAGCGGACGCGTGTCGATCCAGGAGCGGTCCGATCCGCCCGAGACCGGCGGCAGCAGCGCGACCTCGTCGCCATCGCCGAGCTGGGTTTCGAGCGCTGCGCGCTCCTCGTTCAGGCTCACGAGCAGGCGGCCGCGGTAGCGCACGAGCAACTCGTGCTCGCGCTCGAGTCGCGCGATCAGCTCGGCCAGCGTCGCATCGGCGGGAAGCTCAAGCTCGAGCTGCTTCTGGCCGACGGCTTCACGCAGGGCTGCGAACAGGAGCACGCGGACGCGCATGGCGCCAAGCCTACGAGATGGCCCCGGGGAGATCAACGCGCTGGCGTCGCGAATCGCGAAGCCGGAGCACGTGCGTCGAGCGCTCGACGTCCTCCGCCCGGGGCTGGTCGCCGACGGAGGGAACGCCGAGCTGATCGGCGTGACCGAGGACGGCACCGTTCGGCTCGAGTTCCAAGGCGCCTGCGCCCGCTGCCCCGCGCGAGAGATGACGCGCAGGCTGGTGCTCGAGCCCGCGCTTCGCGCGCGCGTGCCCGGCGTGACCTCGGTGCTGGTCTCGTAGCGGGCGGACTAGCCCTTTGCCTGATCCTTCGCCGCCGGCGTCGACGTGTTCGGCCGGGCAGGCTTCGCGTTCATCTCGACCCGCCCCGTGAAGACCGCGCCGTCCTCGACCACCAGCCGCTCGGTGTGAATGTTGCCCTCGACGCGCGCCGTCTTGTGCAGGACGACCTGACCGCTGGCCGTGATCTCGCCGTGAACCTCGCCCGAGATCACGATCATCTTCGAGCGGATGCTCGCCGTGATCGAGCCGGTCTCGCCGACGATCAGCGTGTTCTCGCTCGAGATCTCGCCCTCGAATCGGCCGTCGATGCGGACCGTGTCCTTGAAGCTGAGCTTGCCGGAGAACTCGGAGCCCTGGTCGATGAACGCCGTGAGAGCGCCAACGCCGCCACCCGCGGGAGCCATGGCGCCCCCTTCCTTGCCCTTGCCGAAGTCCTTGAATGCCATCTGGCGCCTACTCCTGCTCCGTCCGGAGCTCCCGTTACCGCAGATCGGATCGAACCCCGCATCGCTTGAGATCTCACGCGGATCGAGCGCTATCCTGCGGATCGCTTATGACCGCCACCGACGTGAATCGCATCCGGACCGAGCTCGCGCGCGCGAGACTCGCAGGTCAGGTGCACGGTGCCTACCTGTTCGAAGGTCCGCCGGGCACCGGGAAGCGAGACACCGCCGTCTGGTTCGCGAGGCTCCTCCTGTGCAAGCAGGTCGGCGACGGCGCGCTCGAGCCGTGTGGCGCCTGTCACGATTGCCATCTGCTCGAGCTTCGAGGCGAGACGAACGACGCGCGCCCGAGCCACCCGGATCTGCACTGGGTGCTGGCGGACGGCGCGCGGATCAAGGTCGATGCGGTGCGAGATCTTCGGGCGGCGCTGTCGCTGGTGGCGAACGAGCGCGGGCGCAGGGTCGCTCTGATCCCCGAGGCCGATCGGCTGCGCGCCGAGTCCGCCAATGCCCTGCTGAAGACGCTCGAGGAGCCGCCGCCGGGAGCGGTCCTGATCCTGGTCACGCCGCGCGCGCAGGCGCTGCCGCGAACGCTGCGCTCTCGGACGCTCCGCGTCCGCTTTCCGCCCTTCCCGGAGCCGGCCGTGCGCGCGGCGCTCGAGGCGGACGGAGTTCCCGCGCGGGACGCCGCGCTCGCCAGCGCCCTCGGCGGCGCGAGCCCGCTCGCGGCGCGCGCCTGGGCCGACGCGTCGCTCGAGGCCGCGCGCGAGATGCACGAGTTCCTGGCCGGAATCGCCGGAGTCGGCGCGACCGAGATCCTCGACTTCGCCGAGGGCTTCCGGCGCCCCGGTGAAGCCGGCCGCGAACACGCGCAGCTCTTCCTGGAGGTCGAGGCGGCGTTCGCGCGCGATCGCGCCGCGAGCGCGGCCGCGTCGGGAGACGCGAGCGGCCTCGAGCGCTGGATGCGCGTCTTCGAGGCCGCGTCGCGCGCGCGAAGCGAGCTCGTGCGCCGGAACCTGAATCCCCAGCTGGTGGTCGAGGGGCTGCTGCTCGACCTGCGCGCGAGCGCCTAGTCGCTAAGCTTGGCCCCGATGCCGACGCCCTTCTACGTCACCACGCCGATCTACTATCCGAACGCGGCGCCGCACTTGGGAACCGCCTACACCACGACGTACGCCGACACGCTGATCCGCTACCACCGGCTGCTTGGAGACGACGCGTACTTCATCACCGGGACCGACGAGCACGGTGAGAAGCTGGCCGAGGCCGCGGCCGCCGAGGGCATCGCTCCGCAGGCTTTCGTCGATCGCATGGCGGCGCGCTTTCGCGAGCAGTGGAGCGCGCTCGGTCTCGAGCCGCGGCGTTTCGTTCGCACCACCGATCCCGAGCACGTGCGCGCGGTGCGCCACTTCTGGCAGACCCTGCACGAGCGCGGCGAGATCGAGCTCCGCGAGTACGAGGGCATGTACTGCGTCGGCTGCGAGGAGTTCAAGACCGAGCGCGACCTTTCCGGCGGCCGCTGCCCCAGCCACCCGAGCCGCAACATCGAGAGCCGGCGCGAGACGAACTACTTCTTCCGCTCCTCGCGCTACCACACCTGGCTGGTCGCCGAGCTCGAGCGCAACCCGTCGCTGATCGAGCCGGAACGCTATCGCAACGAGGTGTTGGCGATGCTGCGCGATCCGGGCCTGGGAGATCTGTGCATCTCGCGCCCGCGCGAGCGACTCGACTGGGGCATTCCCCTGCCCTTCGACGAGGGATTCGTCGCCTACGTCTGGGCCGACGCGCTGATCACGTATCTCACCGCGATCGGCTACCCCGACGACCCGGCCTGGACCGAGCGCTGGGCGGGCGCGCAACACCTGATCGCGAAGGAGATCCTGAAGTTCCACGGCGTGCTCTGGCCGATCATGCTGCACGCCGCAGGCATTCCGCTCTACCGAGCCCTGCGCGTGCACGGCTACTGGACGCTCGGCGGCCAGAAAATCTCGAAGAGCGCGACGAACCTGGTCGACGCGCTGGGGCTGAAGGACGTGTACGGCTTCGAGACCCTGCGCTACTTCATGCTGCGCGAGATGTCGTTCGGCCTCGACGCGGAGTTCACCGAGGAGGCTCTGGTCGCGCGGATCAATGCGGACCTCGCCAACGACCTGGGCAACCTGGTCTCGCGCTCGCTCGGCATGCTGGGGAAGTATTTCGACGGCCGGGTTCCCGACGGCCGAGGCGAGAGCGAGCTGCGCGCGAAGGCCGCGCAGGTCGCCTCCGACGTCGATCGACACCTGCGCGCGTTCTCCACCCAACGCGCGCTCGCGTCCCTCTGGGAGCTGGTGGGCGCCGCGAACAAGTACGTCGACAGCTCCGCGCCCTGGGTGCTCGCCAAGGATCCCGCTCGCAAGCCCGAGCTCGCAATCGTGATGTACGAGCTCTTCGAGTGCATCCGCGTGATCGGCGTGCTGCTCGCGCCGTTCCTGCCGCAGACGAGCGCGAAGATCCTGGGCGCGCTCGGTGCGGAAGCCGCCTCCGCTCCGCTCGCGGAGCAGCTGCGCTGGGGCCGGCTCGCGCCCGGCACGCAGACGCGGAAGACCGAGGCGCTCTTCCCGCGCATCGAGGCCGCGTGAGGATCTTCGACAGCCACGCGCACGTGGGCGCGCCGGAGCTGCTCGCCGAGGCGCCGGATCTGATCGCGCGCGCGATGGCCGCGGACGTGCGCGGAATCCTCGCGGTCGGCGCGGGCTACGGAATCGCCGCGAATGCCGGCGCGGTCATGCTCGCCGACGAGAACGCGGGCATCTGGGCCAGCGTCGGCGTGCACCCGCACGACGCCGCGCAGTGGAGCCCGATCGCCGAGACCGCGCTCCACGGCTGGCTCGCCCACTCGAAGGTGGTCGCGGTCGGCGAGTGCGGACTCGACTACTGGTACGAGCACTCGCCCCGCGACGCGCAGGTCGAGGCGCTTCGCGCGCAGATCCGACTCGCGTGCGCGGTCGACCGCCCGCTCGTGATCCACGTCCGCAATGGCCGCGGGTCGCGCGACGCGCTCGACGAGATCCTCGCGATCTTCGACGAGGAGGGCGCGGAGCGAGTCGGCGGCGTGATCCACTGCTTCACCGGCGACGAGCCGTTCGCTCGCGAGTGTCTCGCGCGGGATTTCGACATCTCGTTCTCCGGAATCCTCACCTTCAAGAACTCGAACGAGCTGCGCGACGTCGCGAAGTCCCTTCCCCTCTCGCGCCTGCTCGTCGAGACCGACGCCCCGCTGCTCGCGCCGGTTCCGCACCGCGGCAAGCGCAACGAGCCGGCCTGGGTCGGTCACGTGGTGGACTGCCTGGCCGAGCTTCACGGCAGGAGCCGGGCCGAGATCGCGGCCGCCACCGACGAGCGCGCACGCACGCGCTTCCGCATCGAGGACGCCGCGTGAGCGAGCTGCTCACGCTTGCGACCTCGATCGCGCGCGAGGCCGGCAGGATCGCGCGCGATCGCTTCCACGAGCCCCGCACGATCGCCACGAAGTCGAGCGAGATCGACCTGGTCACCGACGTCGACCACGCGCTCGATGCGCTGCTCCGCGGGCGCATCCTCGCGTCGCGGTCGAACGACGGCCTGCTCACCGAGGAGAACACTGCGCACGCCGGCTCGAGCGGCGTGCGCTGGATCGTCGACCCGCTCGACGGAACCACGAACTACGCGCACGCCTTTCCGCACTTCTCGATCTCGATCGGAATCGAAGTCGATGGCCGGCGCGAGATCGCGGTGGTGCACGACCCGATGCGCGACGAGACCTTCACCGCGCAGCGCGGCCGTGGCGCGAGCCTGAACGCCGCGCCGATCCGGGTCTCGAAGATCGCGGAGCTGCGGCGCGCGCTGCTCGCGACCGGCTTCGCGTACGACGTGCACACCCGGCGCACGCCGAACCTCGACTACTTCGGGCGCTTCATGACGCGCGCGCAGGCGATCCGCCGCGCGGGCTCCGCGGCGCTCGACCTCGCCTACGTCGCGTGCGGGCGCTTCGAGGGCTACTGGGAGCTGAACCTCTCGCCCTGGGACGTCGCCGCCGGACTGCTCCTGGTCGAAGAGGCAGGCGGGCGCACCAGCGACATCGACGGCGCGTCTGCGCCCGCATCGGGCGCGCGCGTCGTCGCGAGCAACGGCGCCGTGCACGAGGCGATGCTCGAGGTGCTCAGGGGCTAGCGGGCGCGCCAGGCTCGACGGGCTGTGCCTGGCTCGGCGCAGCTTCGGGCGCCGACTGCAGCAGCAGATTCGCGAACGCCTCGGGCGAGAGCGGAACCTCGCGCCCGAGATCGTTGCTCACCCGCCAGACCAGCGGACCCTGAGACGAGAGCGCGGACAGACCGAGCTCCGGGTGCGGATCGCCGAGCGAGAGCTCGCCGAGCAGCCCGCCGCTCGCGTCCCGAGCCCGGATCACCGCGAGCGCCGGATCGAGACCGATCGCCTTGCGCTCGGCGCTCGCGTTCTCGAGCGCGGTCGCGTCGAGCGCGGCCAGCGCGTAGAGCAGATCTTCGACCTCGAGCGGCTTTGGCTCGGGCCCCTTCGGCTCGAGCCTCCAGACCTCGCCCTCGCGAACCAGCCGCTTCGTCTGCGCCTCGCGCGGAAACTCGATCTCGAGCGCGTGCACCTGCTCCACGTCGAGCGTCAGCACGCGCTTCTGGCGGTAGGCGAAGAATGCTCGCGGGATGGCCGAGCTCACGCGCTCGTTCACCGCGAGGATCACCGGATCGCCGGCGCGCTCGAGCCAGTGGCCGCCGTCACGGCTCGCGAGCCGGAGCCGCTCCTCCGCGTCACCCGCGCGCGCGACCAGCTCGACCTCGGGGCGCTCGAGTCCGTACTCGGCGCGCGCGCGCGGCGCGTCCTCGAAGCCGCTCGCGCGCGCGAGCGCGAGATCGTCGAGCAGGCGCTCGATCTTCTCGGCGTCGGCCGGCGCGCTCTCGGGCTCGAGCAGCTCCCAGCCGGCCTCGGTTCGCTTCGCGCGCACGATCCGCGTCTGGCCGGAGAGCACTTCGAGCTCCTGCACCTGGCTCGTCGCGACGCGCAGGAGCCGCTTGTCGCGCAGCTCGACGAGCGAGGGTGTGAGCCCGCCGAGAGATCCCGTCGACACCACGAAGAGACGCTTGCCGTCGTCTGCGAGCTCGACGTAGCGCCCGCCACCGACCGGCGTGTTCGCGCCCAGGAACAGCTCCCTCGGCTCGGCTTCGCCAGCCCGAGCCGCCACGCGCTTCCGGCTCGCGCCCAGACCGAACGGCTCGAGATCCGCGGGGCGTTCGTCGATCGTCGCGGTCGACGAGAGCTTCTCGAGCGCGCGCAGCGCGCGCTCCACCGCGTCGGCGTCGGCCGGATAGGAGATCGGCGCCGAGAGGCGCCAGCCCGGGCTCGCGGAGTCCGCGGCGCCGCGCACGAGCTGCGCCTTCGATCCGTCCGAAGTCTCGAGCTCGAGCGACGTCACGGTCGCGGGATCGACGTGGAAGATCAGCTTCGCGGCCGCTTCGGCCTCGGCCTTGCGCTCGGCGCCGCGGATCTCGAAGAACCAAACGTAGCCGCCGAGCGCGAGCAGGGCGACGAGCAGGGCGAGCGTCCCACGCAGGCTCACGTCAGGTCCGCCGGCGCCACCAGCTCACGACTCCGAGCAGCAGGATCGCCTCGGGCAGCGCGAAGAGCGCCAGGAAGCGGAAGTCGGCGAACTGCTCGAGCGTCATGTTCACCGAAGCCACGCGCGGTCGCTTGCGGTCGATGGTCGCGAACTCCTCGGACCCGGTGAGCCAGCTCGCGGCGTTCAGGAAGAAGTCGCCGTTGTAGAACTGCGTGACGTAGCGATTGCGCATGAAGTCGGAATCCCCGACGACGACCAGCCGCCCGCCGCGTGTCTTTCCCGCAGGCGGGCTCCACTCGCGGGCGACCGCGACCGCCAGCGGTCCGGGCCGGTCCTTCGCCGGATCGAGGCCGACCGGCTGCGACGCCAGCAGGCCCGCGGTGTCGCTCTCGCCCCAGCTCTCCGAACTCGTCGTCGCGAGCTCCACGAGCGCCGCATCCGAGCCCTCGACCTTGCGCACGGGCCGCGCGAGCCGGAACACGGTCGGATTTCCGGCGAGCTTCTCGGTGATCGGGTGGGCCCCGTAGGTCTGCACCACCGGCTGTACACCGAGCTGTGGACCTGCGAAGAGCTGCACCTGCTGCTCGACCACGATCTCGGCGCCGAGCTCGACGCCCCACTTCGCGAGCTGCGCCTCGAGGTTGGTGTTCATGGTCGGATCGGCCGCCACGAGAAGCGATCCGCCGCGCTGCAGGTACTGGTCGAGCAGCTCGAGCTCGCGGTCGGCGAGCGCGTGGTCGGGGCCGGCCACGATCACGGCATCGGCGTCGGCGGGCACCGCGTCCTCGCTGGCGAGCAGGAGCTCCGCCACGCTGACGTTCTCGTCCTCGAGCCCGCCGCGCACGGCCGAGGCGCCCGGGCCCTTGTCGTCGCTCGGCGCGGCCTCGCCGTGCCCTTTCAGGAAGTAGATCTTCTTCTGGGTCGAGAGCGCCTGGCGCACGGCGCGGGTGAGAGACTGCTCGCTCACGTCGACGGCCTTCACCGTTCCTCGGGCGGACTCGCAGGGCCCGTTGCAGACGACGACCACGCCCTCGCGGCTCGCGATCTCGAACTTGTGCGCGAGATCCGGGCGCTCGTTCGGATCGAAATAGCGGACCTTCACCCGCGGGCTCGCGTAGGCGTACTTCTCCAGCGCCTGACGCGCCGGCCCCTCGCCACCGCGCGTGTAGAACGCGTAGACCTCGACCTGTCCGTCCTCGGGGATCGCCGCCAGCACGTCGAGCGTGCCCTGGGCGAGCGAGTGCGTCTGCGCCTCGGTCCAGTCCCAGTGCACCGGGTGGCGCATCGACAGCCAGGCGAGCACGCCGGTGATCACGAGCAGGAGGACCGTCTGCACCAGCACGTTCGCGCCGCCGCGCGCGGTCGAGGAGCCGAAGAGCTCCGTGACCCGTCCTGCGCCGCGCACGGCGGCTGTGAGCAGGAGCCCGAGCCCGAGCACGAGGTGGAAGCCGACGATCGGCGGCGATGCGGCGGCGAAGAGACCGAAGAGACCGAAGACGGTGAGAATCGTGCCGAGGATCGCGAGCAGCGTGTCCATCGCGGTCCTACCTCCAGCGCAGCGAGTCGACCGCGGCGCGGGCCAGCGCGAGCGACGCGAGGATGGTGAGTCCGAAATACGCCAGATCCTCGGAGCGCACGTCACCGGCGAGTCCCGCCTCGTAGTGCGTGCTCGTGCCGAGCCAGCGCAGCACCGCCTTCATCGTCTCGCTCTGCGAGCTCTCGGCCGCGAACGGGATCAGCAGCAGCACCAGCGCGGCCGCGACGCCGACCAGTCCCGCCACGATCTGGCTGCGCGTGAGCGCGGAGATGAAGCAGCACAGCGCCGCGAGCGACAGCGAGTACAGGAGCAGCGTCTGCAGCCCCGCGAGCGTCTGCCAGAGCTCCGGATCGCCATAGGCGAAGAGCAGCAGCGGGTAGAGCGCCGTGAGCGCGGTGACCAGCGCGAGCAACGCGGCGATCGCGAGGAACTTTCCGAGCACGATTTGCGTGCTCGTGACCGGGCTCGTGAGCAGAAGCTCGATCGAGCCCGTCGCGCGCTCCTCCGCGAACGCGCGCATCGCGAGCAGCGGCACCACGAAGGCCAGGAAGATCGCGAAGGTCGAGAACGACTGCGCGACCACGATCGCCTGCAGATTCCACTGCTCGAGCAGGTTCGTCATGCCGAGCGCCTGGATCTGCTCGAGCTGCACCAGGAACATGCCGAGGCTCGCGAAGAAGACGAAGCCCGCGAAGAGCATGTAGACCGCGATCAGCACGTAGGCGACGGGCGTCGCGAAGATCGAGCGCAGCTCGCGGCCGGCGATGGCCAGAACGTGACTCACGGCTGCCCCTCCGCGATCGCGGCGACGGCGGCGGCCGAGGCTTCCGCGGCCGCCCTGGCGTCGCGGCTCGCGGCCGCTTCGACCTCGCGCATGAAGACCTGCTCGAGCGATCCCTGCTCGCGAAGCGCGTCGAGCCGCGCGTCCACGCGAAGCTGGCCGTAGGCGATCAGGAGCACGCGCTGACAGATCGCCTCGACCTCCGCCAGGATGTGCGTCGACAGGATCACCGTGCGCCCCTCCTCGGCGGAGAGCCGGCGGATCAGCTCACGGATCTCCACGATCTGGATCGGATCGAGGCCGGAGGTCGGCTCGTCCAGGATCAGCACCGCCGGCTCGTGCACGATGGCCTGAGCCAGTCCGACGCGCTGACGGTAACCCTTCGAGAGCGTGCGGATCACCCGATCCGCGACCGAATCCAGACCGCAGGATCCGAGCGCGCGCTCGACCTTCTCCGCGCGCTCCGCGCGCGGCACGTCGTGGAGCGTGGCGACGTAGCGCACGTAGTCGCGAACTCGCATCTCCGGGTAGAGCGGCGGCGATTCGGGCAGGTAGCCCGTCACGCGCTTCGCGGAATTCGGCTCGACCGCGAGGTCGAAGCCGCCGACGACGGCTCGGCCCTCGCTCGGCGGCAGGTAGCCGGTCAGGATTCGCATCGTGGTCGTCTTTCCAGCGCCGTTGGGGCCCAGAAACCCGACGACCTCGGACTTGGCGATCTCGAACGAGACACCGCGGATCGCGGTGAGTCCTCCGTAGCGCTTGGTCAGTGCGTCCGCCTTGATCAAGTGCTCTGCTCCCTTCTGGCTGCGGCAAGTGGCCCGAGTTTAACCCGCGAGATCGGTTGGGCAAGCATCGCTTTCGCCCGCTAACTGCGGCTGCGCGGGTCGAGCGCCGCGCGCATCGCCTCGCCGAGAAGATGAAAGCCGACGAGCGCGAGCAGGATCGCGAGACAGGGAAACAGAATCAGATGCGGGTAGGAGCGCATTGCTTCGAATCCGTCGCTCGCCAGCGTCCCCCAGCTCGAGAACGGCGGCTGGATGCCGAGCCCGATGAACGAGAGCGTCGATTCCGCCAGGATCGCCGCCGGGATCTGGAACGCGGCCGCGACCAGGATCGGACCCGCGACGTTGGGCAGCACGTGGCGCAGCAGGATCCTGCGGTCTCTCAGCCCGAGCGCGCGCGCGGCCTCTACCCAGAGCTCCTCGCGAGCCTGCAGAACCAGCGCGCGCACCAGCCGGGCGATCCCGACCCAGCCCACGAAGCCGAGCGCCACGACCAGCGCCGCGACCCGACGCGCGATGTCGGGAACCGCCGCGAGCGTTCCCTGCAGCACCTCGATCAGGAGCACGATCACGAGCACGTCGGGGAGCGCGTACACGACGTCGACGATTCGCATGAGCCACCCGTCGACGCGCCCCCCGACCCAGCCGGCGAGCAGGCCGTAGCCGAGGCCGATCAGCAGCGCGAGCGTCGTCGCTCCGATCGCGACCAGGAGCGAGACGCGCGCGCCCTCACTCACGCGGGCGAGCAGATCGCGGCCGAGCGCATCGGTGCCCAGCCAGTGCGCGCGCGATGGCGGCTCGAGCGCATGCTCCGCATCCTGCGCGTCGAAGCGGACGCCCGCGACCCGATCGCCGGCGAGCGAGAGCGCGACGAGCGCGGCGATCAGCAGCGCGCCGAGAAGACCCGTCATTCGCGCGCCGCTCATCCATCGTCCCCGGAGACGCGGATTCGCGGATCGAGCCAGGCGTAGAGCAGGTCCACCGCGAGATTCGCGAGCACCACCAGCACCGCGTAGACCAGGGTCACGCCGAGCACGAGCGGGTAGTCGCGGTTGGTCACGGCGGTGACGAAGAAGCGGCCCATTCCCGGGATCGCGTAGATCTTCTCGACCACGAACGAGCCGGTGAGCAGGGTCGCGAGCAGCGGGCCGAAGTACGTCGACACCGCGAGCAGCGCGTTGCGGAGCACGTGAAGGCGCCTCAGTCGCGACTCCGGAACACCCTTGGCGCGCGCCGTGCGCACGAAGTCCTGGCCCATCACGGCGACGACCTGAGCGCGGGTGAGCTGCGTGACGTAGGCGAGCGGCAGCGCCGCGAGCGTGAGCGCGGGAAGGATCGCGTGTCGCGGCCCTTCCCAAAGGCCGGCCGGCAGCCAGTCGAGCCAGAGCCCGACGACGAGAATCAGTCCGGCTCCGATCACGAAGCTCGGCGCCGAGACACCGACCAGCGAGAGCCACGCGACCGAGCGGTCGAGCGCCGTGCCTCGGCGCGTGCCCGCCGCGAGCCCGAGCGCGATTCCGCCCGCGATCGCGATCGCGAGCGCGAGCAGCCCGAGCTCGACCGAAACCGGCAGCGCGTCGAAGAGGATCTCGCGCACGTCGCGGCCCGGGTACTTGTACGACGGGCCGAGATCTCCCTTCAGGACCCGTCCCAGATAGTCGAAGTACTGCTCCGCGACCGTGCCGTCGAGCGCGTAGCGGCGCTCGAGATTGCGCAGGATCTCCGGCGGAAGCGTCTTCTCCTTGTCGAACGGGCCGCCCGGCAGGAAGCGAAGCAGCGCGAACGTGAGCGTGGCGACCACCCAGAGCACGCCTGCGCCCGCGATCAGTCTGCGCGCGACGAAGCCGATCACTCGGCCCGAACCCGGTCGAAGAAGTACAGGTCCATGGCGCTGGGCACGAAGCCGCGCACGCGCCGCGCCACCGCGTGGTTCGACGCGGTCACGAAGAGCGGGACGATCGGCACGTCCCGCTCGCAGAGGATCACCTGCGCCCGGTCGTAGAGCTCCTGCCGAGCCGCAGGATCGGTCGCGCGCGCAGCGCGCTCGACCAGCTCGTCGTAGCGGGGATTCGCCCATCCGGTGTGGTTGTTCTCGCTGTACGAGGTGAACAGATTCATGAAGTTGTCGGGGTCGGGGAAATCCGCGCCCCAGCCCAGCCGGAAGACCGGCGGCGGGGCGGTCGAGAGCTCTTTCAGGAACACCTTCCACTCGCGGTTCTCGAGCTCGACGCGCACGCCGAGGTGCTCGCGCCAGAGCGCCTGGACCCGCTCCGCGACGAGCTTGTGCGTCTGGTCGCTGTTGAAGACGATGCGAACCGGCGCGAGCGCCGCGGGGTCGACGCCCGCCTCGCGAAGCAGACTGCGGGCGCGCTCGGGCTCGAAGCCGAGGCCGATCGCCGGGTTCGCGTGCGGCATGGCCGGCGGGATCCACGACGGCCAGGGCTGCTCGCCGCCGCGCAGCAGCGCGGGGAAATCCGCGCGGTCGATCGCGAGCGCGAACGCGCGTCGGACGCGAGCGTCGTCGAACGGCGGCGTGCGCACGTCGAAGCCGTAGTAGTAGCCGCGCAGCAGCGGCTGGCGCAGATACTCCGGACGATTCTCGTAGCGGCGGATCTCGAGCGGCGGAAGCTTCACCAGATCGATCAGGCCCTGCTCCCAGAGCACCAGCGCCGTGCTGTCCTCCTCGATCATGTAGGCGACGATCCGATCGAGCGGCGGGCGTCCCTCCCAGTAGCGCTCGTTCGCGCGCAGCACGAGCCGGTACTCGTGGCGCCACTCGTCGAGCACGAACGGCCCGAGCGAGACCAGGTTCGGCGGCTCGGTCCAGTGCTCGCCGTAGCGCTCGATCAGGTCGCGCCGCTGCGGAAAGGTCACCATGAAGTTCAACAGCGCGGGGAAGTAGACGATCGGCGCCTCGAGCTCGACCTCGAGCGTCGCATCGCCGAGCGCCCGCACCCCCACCTGTGCCGGATCGTCGATCGTCCCCGCGTTGTACGCGCGGGCGTTCTTCAGCGGGAACAGGAAGTACGCGTACTCGGCCGCGGTCGCCGGCGCCAGCAGCCGCAGCCAGCTGTCGACGAAGTGCTGCGCGCGAAGCGGAACGCCGTCGCTCCAGACCACGCCCGGGCGGAGCGCGAAGCGGTAGGTGCGTCCGTCGGGCGAGACCGACCAGCTCTCGGCCAGGTCGGGCTCGGCGCGAAGCTCGCGATCCAGGCGCGTGAGGCCGCGCATCAGCTGCCCGATCGCGATGATCGAGACCCCGTCCGTGGCCAGGCTCCAGTCGAGCGAGGGAGGCTCGGTCTCGAGATTGATGCGCAGCTCGCCGCGCTCGGGCGCCTCGCTCCCGACGCCGCAGCCGAACGGGCCCGCGACGAGCAGCGCGAAGACGGCCAGTCTCCCTGCCCTGCTGCGCCCCCCCGGCATGGACGATCAGGTACCGGGGATCGAGCGGGGCCGCCAGGCTACTCTCCGGACATGCGCGCCGCGATCACGATCGAGAGCTTCCGGCCCGGCCCGGGTGGCGTCGAAGGCGTCGCCTGGCAGCTCGCGCGCGAGCTCGGCCGCCGCGGCGCGGACATCACCGTGCTGTGTCGCGTCGCGTCCCGGGAGGCGCCGCCCGGCGTTCGAGTGCTACCGCTCGGCGGCCCGGCGTTCTGGCAGCCGCTTCGCGTGCTCGAGTTCTCGCGCCGCGCCGCGCGCGCGAGCAGCGGCGGCCGCTTCGAGCTGGTGCAGGCCTTCTCGCGCACGCTGCACCAGGACGTGTACCGCGCTGGCGGAGGCAGTCACGCCGCGTACCTGGAGAGCGTCCACGGCAGCGCCGGTCTGCGCGCGAGGCTCTCGCCGCGGCACCGGACGCTGCTCGCGATCGAAGCGAGGATCTTCCGGGATCCGCGCCAGACGATCCTGTGCAACTCGCGGCTCGTCGCGGCGGATCTGGAGCGGCGCCACGCCGTGCCCGCGGAGCGTCTGGCGGTGATCTACAACGGCGTGGATCTCGAGCGCTTCCACCCGCGCGAGCGCGAATCGCTCGGAGCGCGCCTCCGCGCCGAGCTGCGCGTCGACGGCGCGCTCGCACTCTTCGTCGGCAGCGGCTTCGCGCGCAAGGGCTTGGACCGCGCGATCGCGGGCCTGGCCGCTTCGGGCGTGAAGGCGGAGCTCCTGGTCGCGGGTGCCGGGGATCCGGGCCCGTTCCAGCGCCAGGCCGAGGCGCTAGGCGTCGGCTCGCGGCTTCGCTTTCTGGGCGTGCGCGGCGACGTCGAGGCGCTCTACGCGGCCGCGGATCTGCTGGTCCTGCCGACGCGCTACGACCCGTTCGCGAACGCGTGTCTCGAGGCGATGGCCGCGGGCCTGGCGGTCGCGACCACGCCGAGCAACGGCGCCGCGGAGCTGCTCGTGGACGGCGCGAACGGCTTCGTCTGCGACGGGGACTTTTCACGTGCGTTTCGCGCGCTCGACGATCCCCGCCGGCTGCGCGAGCTGGGCGACGCGGCCCGAACCACCGCCGAGCGCTTCGGCTGGGGCGCGCACGCCGACGCCGTGCTGGCGCTGTGGCAGAGGCTTCGCGCGCGCGCATGAGCGAGCCCGCCGAAATCGCCGCCGCGCTCCGGGCCGGGGCGACACTTCCGGGTGTCGAGATCCTGAAGCGGAACTCCGCACGAATCGTCGCGCGCGCGGGCGACACGTTGCTCAAGATCTTCCTGGAGCGGCCGGCGAACGCCGCGCGCGAGGCGCGCGCGCTGGCGCGAGCCCGCGCGCTCGGAGTCCCGGTTCCGGAGCTTCGCGGCTCGGGCGCGGACTGGAACGCGACGGGCTTTCTCTCGGACGCTCGGCCCGCCACGCGCTCCGACCTGCCCGCGATCCTCTCGGCCAGCGCCGACGCGCACCGGCGCGGTCTGCTCCACGGCGATCTGCACCTGGGAAACCTGCTCGTCGATCGGGGCCGGATCGTCTTCCTCGACCTGCAGCGCGCGCGCTTCCTGCCCTGGGTTCCCGGATTCCTGCGCCGCTGGGAGCTGGGCTACCTGGCCTACTCGCTCGGCGAGCCGCTGCCGGCCGAGCTCGCACGGGTCCGCCTCTGGCGCGACCGCCGCGCGCAGACGCACTGGCGAAGTCGCAGCCGCCGCTGTCTCGCGGAGAGCGGCGGCTTCACCGCCTTCGAGCTCGAGGGGCTGAAGGGATTTCGCCGCCGCGATTCCGACGAGGCGCGACTCACGCGTCTGCTCGCCTCGCTCGACCGCCAGACACCGTTCAAGGACGCGGCCAAGACGCGGCTCTTCCGCGCGGACGCGCGCGTCGTGAAGCTGCACGCGCGCGCGCGCGACGCGCGTGCAGCGTGGCTCGCTGGAAACGGCCTCGAAGCGCGCGGTCTGTCGACCGGAACCCCGCTCGCCTGGGTCGGGCGCTGGCTCGTGATGGAGGACGCGGGCCCGACGCTCGACGCCTGGGTGGACCGCGAGCTCGCGGGCGCGAGCGGCGCGGTCCGCGACGAGCTCGCCGCGCGGCTCGGCTCGCTTCTGGCTACCCTGCACCGGCGCGGCATCTACCACGCCGACCTGAAGGCGAACAACGTCGTCTGGTCGCCGGGTCGCGAGGCCCGGCTGCTCGACTACGGGCGCGTGCGCTTCGGTCGACGCGTCTCGAGGCGCAGGCGAGTGAAGAATCTCGCACAGCTCAACGCCGCGCTTCCGAACCAGGTTCCCGCCGCCCTGCGCGAGGCGGCGCTCGCGCGCTACCTCGCGGAGAGCAGCTACGCCGACGATCCCTCGCGCCTGCGCCGCGACGTCATCGCGGAGAGCCTGCGCCGCTCCCACCATTGGCGAGGATGCTGACCCAGCGGTAATAGGAGCTCGCGAGCGATCCGCTCGAGCCCTCGCGGAATTCGAGCGGCGGCGTGCTCGGCGCGCTCTTCACGATCGACTCGAACGCCGCGATCTTCTTGGGCAGGTCGTCCTTGTTGGGACTGTGGAAGATCACGTCCACGCGCGGACGGACGAAGAGCACGTTCATCACGAGCGTGACCAGCCGGAACATCTTCTCGGGGCCCTCCATGGCCTCCACCGAGAAGTACGGAATGTCGACCTTGTCCAGGTCGAAGGTGTATTCGACGCGCATCTTGTGGTTCTCCTCCGGTTCGGTTTGGCGTGGGATCAGAACGGTGCCAGGTGACAGGCCGTGACGTGCCGGTCCGCCACCTCGCGGAGCTCCGGCCGCTCCGCGGCGCAGCGCAGGATCGCCTTCGGACAGCGAGGGTGGAACGCGCAGCCCGAAGGGGGCGCGATCGGGCTCGGCACGTCGCCCGACAGCACGATCCGTCGCTGCACCCGGGTCGGATCGGGCGTCGGCACGGCCGAGAGCAGCGCCTCGGTGTAGGGGTGCTGTGGCCGACCGTAGAGCGAATCGGCTGGGCCGTACTCGACGATCCGGCCCAGGTACATCACCGCGACCCGCCGGGACAGATGGCGCACGACGCGCAGGTCGTGCGAAATGAACAGGTACGCCAGCCCGAAGCGCCGCTGCAGATCGAGGAGCAGATTCAGGATCTGCGCCTGGATCGAGACGTCGAGCGACGAGACCGGCTCGTCGGCCACGACCAGACGCGGCTCGAGCGCCAGCGCGCGCGCGATCCCGATCCGCTGCCGCTGGCCGCCGCTGAACTCGTGCGGGTAGCGTGCGGAGTGCTCGGGCGCGAGGCCGACGATCTCGAGCAGCTCGGAGACCCGGCGCTCGCGCTCTGCGCCGCGCGCGAGCCCGTGCACGCGAAGGCCCTCCGCGATCGCCTCGCCCACCGTCATGCGCGGGTTCAGCGATGCGAACGGATCCTGGAAGACAATCTGCATGCGCCGGCGCATGCCGCGCAGCTCGCTGCGACCCAGCGCGCGCAGATCGCAGTCCTCGAAGCGGATCTCGCCCGAGTCGGGCTCGATCAGGCGCAGCGCGAGGCGCGCGAGCGTCGACTTGCCGCAGCCCGATTCGCCGACCAGCCCGACGGTCTCGCCGGCCTCCACGTCGAGATCGACGTCGTCGACGGCCGTCAGGCGGGCGCGGCGTCCGAAGCTTCCGCCCCCGACCGGGAAGCTCTTGCGCAGCCCGCGGATCCGCAGCAGCGGCTGCGTCACGTCCGAGCCCCGGCGCCCGACACCGGATTGTGACATGCCACCCGATGCCCGGACGAGCCCGGCCCGAGCTCGGGATCGCGCACCGCGCAGACTTCGGTCGCCCGCGTGCAGCGCTCGCGGAAGCTGCAGCCCGCCGGGCGCGAGACCAGATCGGGGACGCGACCCTCGATCACGTGCAGCCGCTCGCCCGGGCGGGTGCGGGCCGAAGGCAGCGCCTCGAGCAGACCGGCCGTGTAGGGGTGCCGCGGCGCCGCGAAGATCTCCAGCACCGAGCCGGTCTCGACCACCCTTCCCGCGTACAGAACCGCCAGCCGTTCCGCGCTCTCGGCCACGATGCCCAGATCGTGCGTGATCAGCAGGACCGCCATCGCGAAGCGGCTCTTCAGCCGCTCCAGCAGCTCGAGGATCTGCGCCTGGATCGTGACGTCGAGAGCGGTGGTCGGCTCGTCCGCGATCAGCACCGCCGGATCGTTCGCCAGCGCCATCGCGATCATCACGCGCTGGCGCATCCCGCCGGAGAGCTGATGCGGGTAGTCGCGTGCGCGCTTTCGCGACTCGGGAATGCCGACGAGCTCGAGGAGCTCGATCACGCGCGCGTCGCGCTCGGTGCGCGAAACCGTTCGGTGTACGGTGAGCGCCTCTCCGATCTGGTCGCCGATCCGGAACACCGGATTCAGGCAGGTCATCGGCTCCTGGAAGATCATCGCGATCCGGTTGCCGCGGATGTGGCGCATCTCCTCGTCGCCAAGCCGGAGCAGGTCGCGACCCTCGAAGACGATCTCTCCGGCCTCGATCGAAGCCGGCGGCTGGGGCAGCAGCCGCAGGATCGAGAGCGCCGTGACCGACTTCCCGCAGCCGGACTCGCCCACGACGCCGAGCGTCTCGCCGGCGAAGAGCTCGAGGTCGATCCGGTCGACCGCCGGAAGCTTCCCGCGCGGCGTCTCGAAGCTGGTGCGCAGGCCGCGCAGCGCGAGCACGGGCTCGCTCACGGGGTCGCCTCGCGCTCGACCCGGAACAGGCTCGTCTCGAGGCGCGGATTCAGCTCGACCGACTCGAGCGCGAGCTCGGCGCGAAGTCCGGTCTCCGGAAACGACAGCACCACGCGGAACGGATAGCGGCCGCCCGGCACGTCCCGCCACGCCTCGTACTGCGCGGTCCAGCGCACCGCCCCCGAGCCATCGAGCGATTCGATCCCCGCGAGCTCCCCGTCGCCCGAGAAGCGCAGGCTCTGGTCGGCGAACGAGACCTCGCGCTCGGCTTCCCGCGCGCGGATCGCCAGCGCGGGCCAGGCTACGGGCCTGGGCGTGGCGAGCAACGCCCCGGCAGCCTCGTCGGGCGCGAAGTCGAGCCCGAGCCGCTCGCGCAGCACCTCGGACGAGACCTCGCCGTCGTCGAGCGACCGGCCGTCGTAGAACGCGTAGCGCTCGCCGTCGGTGACCAGAAGCGTCGCCGCCTGGCCGAGCACGTTCAGGCTCTCGAGCCGGAGCCGCGCCGGCCGCTCCACCAGGATCACCTGCCTCACGTCGCCCGACCCGCGCGGTCCGGTGACGCTGAGCTTGCCCACGGCGCGAAGCGTGCGGCGCGCCTCGGCTTCGCCGATCGCGCGCTCCACGCGCGCGCGGATGGCGGCGTCCTCGCCGACGACGGTCCGGAACGCGGGCACGCCCCGCGCGGACACGCACGCCGAGAGCAGCAGGAGGGCGAGCGCCCCCGAGGCGCGAAGCGCGGATCCGAGCGGCGTCACTCGCGCTTGGCGCCGCGGAGCTCGAGTCGCAGGGTCTCGATCTCGCGCTGGATCCGCGCCGCGTCGTCGGCCTCCGGCTCGAGCGCGAGCGCGCGCTCGTAGGTGACCAGCGCGTCTTCGAGTCGCGCGAGCGACCGGTAGGCGTCGCCGAGGTGCCAGGTGATCACCGGGTCGCCCTTGTCGAGCAGCTCCAGCGCGTGCTCGAGCTGCGTGCGCGCGGCGTTGAAGGAGCTTCGGGCCGCATCGCTCTCCCCGGCCGCGAGCTGCTTCAGCCCGCGCTGGTAGAAGAGCCAGCCGAGGCTGTCCGTGATGTAGCCATCCCCGGGCTTGAGCGCGATCGCGCGCCGGATCATCTGCTCGGCCTCGTCGAGCCTCTCGCCCTGCTCCGCCCAGGTGTAGCCGATGTAGTTCAGCGCGCTGGCGTTGTCGGGGTCGATCTCGAGCACCTCGTGCATCAGCTCGAGCGATCGGTCGCGGTCGCCGGCCTCGCCGTGGATCACACCGAGGTCGTAGTACAGGTCGGGCTTGTCCGGATTCGCCTGAATCAGCGTCTCCATGATGGCAACCGCGCCGGCGAGGTCGCCGCTGCGCTGGGTCACGCCTGCGAGATACACCTGCAGCGTGAGATTGTCCGGCGACGCCGCGATCGCGCGCCTGAGCTCCGCCTGGGCGCGCGGCCAGTCCTTGCGGCGCTCCCAGATTCGCGCCATCGCCGTGCGGGCGTCGACGAAGCGCGGCGAGCTCTGCGGCACCTGCTCGAGCTCGGCGAGCGCCTCGTCGCTGCGCCCGGCCTCGACGTGCACCAGCCCGACGAAGTAGCGCACCTCGTTCTCGTAGCTCTCCGGGGCGCCGCCCTCGCCGCCGCTTCGAGCCACGGCCTGGAACCGCGCGATCGCGTCGTCGTAGCGGCCGGCCTCGTAGTAGAAGAGCCCGAGGCGGAACTGCGGACCGGCGAGCTCCGGGTGCTCCGATACCAGCGTCTCGAGGGTTTGCGTCGCGGCTTCGCGTTCGCCGGCGTCCTCCTGGATCTGTGCGATGCGCATCAGCGCGCCCGGATCTCCGGGCATGACCGCGAGCCGCTCCTTCAGCACGGCGAGCTCGCCCTTCGCGTCCTTCTGCGCGCTGCGCAGCCGGGCGAGCGCCTCGAAGAGCGCCGGCTGCTCCGGATCGACCACGAGACCCGCGCGGTAGGTCTTCTCCGCGAGCTCCGGTCGGCCCTCGCGCTCCTGCACCGCGCCGAGCGCGAGATGACCGCGGACGTCTTCGGGCGAGGTCGCGATCAGCTTCTCGGCGACGCGCCTGGCTCCGTCGATGCGGTCGAGATTCAGGTAGAGCGTGAAGAGCGTGAACGAGCCTTCGTCATCGAGCCCGCCCTTCTCGAAGAGCGGCTCGAGCAGCTCGACCGCGCGGTCGTACTGGCGCATGCGCACGTGCAGCGTCGCCAGCCCCGCGCGCAGCTCGTGGTCGTCCGGCTCCAGCGCGAGCGCCCGCTCCGCGTAGCCGAGCGCGCGCTCCGGTTCGCCCGCGGAGACCCAGACCTGCGCGAGCGCACGCTGCAGCTCGGGCGAGTTCGGGTCGAGCCGAGCGGCGTGCTCGTACGCCTCGGCGGCTTCGAGCAGCCGGCCGTCGAGCTCGAGCGCGCGGCCGCGCATGAAGGCGGCTCCGGCCTCGGCTTCGGGCGAGACGGGAGCCACGCGGAAGGACGGGCCGGCTCCGGAGTCGTCCCCGCCACGAAGCCGCTCGGAGAATCGCTCGAGGCTCGCGCAGCCGGTAGCGACGAGCACGAGCGCCGCGCCGAGTGCCGCGCGCAGGGTTGCCGCCTTCGTCGCTCGCGTCACCGAAAAACCTCGCAATCTCGCCAGACTAGCAGCGGCCCTGCGGAGCGGCAATCAGACCTTCGCAGGGTCTCTGCACCCCGTATCGGCGCAGGGCGAGTCGGGCTTGCCCGGAGGATCTCAGCCGCGTGCGGGGATCACCCCGAGCTGCTCGAGGAGCGCGGCCAGCCGCTCGACGCACGCATCGAGCGCGAGCTCGGCGGTGTCGAGCCGGAGCTCGGCATCGAGCGGCGGCTCGTACGGAGCCGACACGCCCGTGAACTCCGGGATCTCGCCCGCGCGCGCCTTCCGGTACAGCCCCTTCACGTCCCGGCGCTCGCAGACCTCCAGCGGACAGTCGACGAAGATCTCGAGGAACTGCCCCGCGGGCAGCAGCTCTCGCACGCGATCGCGATCGCGCCGGTAGGGCGAGATGAACGCCGTGAGCACGATCGCCCCGGCGTCGTTCAGGAGCTTCGCGACTTCCCCGACGCGGCGGATGTTCTCGCTGCGATCCTCGGGCGAGAAGCCGAGATTCGCGTTCAGGCCGTGCCGGACGTTGTCGCCGTCGATCACGTAGGCGAGCACGCGGCGGCGGATCAGCGCCTGCTCCAGCGCGCGCGCGAGCGTCGACTTGCCAGAGCCGGAGAGCCCGGTGAACCAGAGCGTCACCGCGCGGTGTCCGAGCAGCGCCTCGCGCTCCGCCTTCGAGACGTGGCTCTCGCTCCAGGTGACGTTCTGGCTCTTCGGTGGTTGGCTCGTCACGGCGCGCGAAGATACGCGAGCGCGCAGCGCAGCGCCGCGAGCGGAAGCTCGGCAAGCCGCCTCTGCTCCGGCAGCAGCTCGAGCTCGTGCGCGATCTCGTCGGCGCCGACCCGGAGCGCGGCCTCGACGCTCGCGCCTTCGATCCGCGCGACCGCGGCGCTCGCGACCGCAATCGCGATCGGACAGCCGAACGCCTGGAAGCGTGCGTGCGTGATCCGCCCGGCGCCGTCGACGCAGAGGTGGAGCCGCACGCGCTGTCCCCCGTCGTCGTGTCGCGCCTCGCCAGAGACCGTGCCCGGGGCTCCCGCAGGCAATCGGCCCGGGCCGCGCGGGTTCCGGAAGTGCTCGAGCACGGCCGCGCTGTACTGCGTCACGTCCGGCCGTCGGCCCGCCGGAGATCGTCCCAGGCCGGCGAGAGCGCGCGCAGGCGGCGGACCTGCGCGATCACGAGCTCCGCGGCGGCGTCGATCTGCGCCTCGTCGTTGCCGCGTCCGATGCCGAAGCGCAGCGCGGAGAGGGAGCGCGCCTCGCCCGCGCCGAGCGCGCGCAGCACGTGGGACGGCTCGCGCTTCGCGGAGGTGCAGGCCGAGCCGACCGAGAGCGCGAGCTCCGGAAGCGCCGCGAGCAGCGCCTCGCCCTCGACGCCGAGGAACGAGAGGTTCAGGTTGCCCGGCAGGCGCGCGCTCGGATGGCCGTTCAGCGCCAGGTTCGGTAGCGACGATTCGAGCCGCGCCAGCAGCCGCGCGCGCAGGCGCTCGTGCCGGGCGAAGTCCGCGACGCGCGCCCCAGCCGCGAGCTCCGCAGCCGCGCCGAAGCCGACGCAGAGCGGCACCGGCAGGGTGCCGCTGCGCAGACCGCGTTCGTGTCCCCCGCCGTGCAGGATCGGCTCGATCCGCGCCCGGCTCGAGCGCCTGCGCACGACCAGCGCACCGATCCCCTTGGGGCCGTAGAGCTTGTGCGCCGAGAGCGACAGGAACTCCACACCGAGCCGTGTCACGTCGACCTCGAGCGCGCCCGCCGACTGCGCGGCGTCGCAGTGGAACGCGACGCCGGCCTCGGCCGCGATCCTCGAAAGCTGCGCGATCGGCTGGATCACGCCGATCTCGTTGTTCGCGTGCATGATCGAGACCAGCGCGGTGCGCGGCTCGAGCGCCGCGCGAAGACCGTCCGGATCGACGAGGCCGTCCGCGTCGACCCCGAGCAGCGTCACGCGGAAGCCCTCGCGCTCGAGCGCGAGACACGGATCCAGAACCGCGCGGTGCTCCGTGCGGCAGCTCACCACGTGATCGCGCTTGCCTCCGCTCGCCCGATGCTGCGCGCGCGCTGCGCCGAGCAAGGCCAGGTTGTTCGCCTCGGTCGCGCCGGACGTGAAGACGATCTCGCGCGGGTCCGCCCCCACCAGCGCCGCGACCTGCGCCCGCGCGCGCTCGACGGCAGCGTCGGCGCGGAAGCCGAATGCGTGGGTGCGGCTGGCGGCGTTGCCGAAGTCCTCGCTGAAATACGGCAGCATCGCCCGGACGACGGCCGGATCGCAGGGCGTCGTCGCGTTGTGGTCGAGGTAGATCGGGCGCGTCACTCGCGGCATTCTGCGGCGTCGCGACCGGGGTCGCCAGACGAAGGGGGAAGCCATGAACAGGTCGACGGCCGCGCTCGCAACCGCCCTGGCTCTCGCGCTGGCCGCGCCGTCCGTCGGCGCAGAGGAACCCGCCGAGCCGTCTGCGGAGGCGCTCGCCCGGGGCTGGTTCGACCAGCTCTTCGGCGCGAGCTCCATCGAGGCCTGGTCGACGGAGTGGGCCGGCGGAGAGATCGTCTTCGCGCTGGCGCGCCGCTGGCAGGACGGTCGCCCGGAGACGTTCGTCCACCTGGTCTCTCCGCGCGCCTACGACGAGCTGAACTTCCTGCTCCGCGACGGCGACGCGGGCCGGCTCGAGCTGCTCTACTACCGCACGCCCAAGCTCTGGAAGGCCGGCGCCAAGGCCGCGCGCGTGATGCCGGCCGTGGTCCCGTCGCCGATCGACCGGCTTCCCTTCGTGCCGGGTCTGCCCGCGCTCGCCGAGATCCAGCCGCCGCGGATCTCGGACTACGCGTACGCGCGCCTCCCGGATCAGGTCGTCGCGAACCAGCCCTGCCGCGTGATCGAGGCGCGGCCGCGCGCCGGAGACCTGGGCTTCGATCGCGTCCGGTACTCGCTGGCGCAGGAGACGGGTGTGTCGCTCGAGACGGTCTGGTGGCTCCGCGAAACGCTGGTTCGACGGGTCACGATCGCACCGGGCGACGTGCGCGACTACTCGGGCCGATTCCTGCCCACCCGCCGCAGCGTGGAGCGGCCGGGATCCGGCACACAGGTGTACGAGCTTGGCCAGCTCATGCTCGACCCGCCGTTTCCCGATCAGCTCTTCACGACCCAGAACCTGAAGGCGGGACGCTTCCCCTCGTACTAGGCCGAGCCGGCCGCGCGATGGGAGCGACCCATGGTGCGGCATGCGTCGGAATACCCCCCTATTCCTGCTGATCGTCGGGCTCTTCCCGTTCCTCACCGGCTTCGACGGCCCCGAGGCGCGCGAGGCGCTCGACACCGTGTTCCGAAATCTCTACTCGCCGGACATGCTCGTCGCGGTCGAGCTGCGCATCGACGAGGGCCAGCCCGACGCCGAAGACGTGACGTTCGCGTACGGGCGCAAGAACAAGGGCGGCGAGACGCGCACGCTGGTCTACACCGGAGACGGTAGCCGCGACGCCTCGCGGCTCCTGCTCTTCCAGCGTCCCGGAGCCCAGGACCGCGCCTTCGCCTCGGAGGGCACCCGCGGACAGGTCCGCGCGGTGAGCGTCGGGCGCCACAAGGGCTCGCTCTTCGGCAGCGACTTCAACTACGCCGACTTCCGCGCGCACTCGGCGGCGGACTACCGGATCGAGGTGCTCGGCGAGGATCGGATCGGCGGCGAGGCGTGCCGCGTGCTGCGACTGCGACCGATCGAGGGTCCGTACACGATGCTTCTCGCGTGGGTCTCGCAGGAGCGGCCGGTCATGCTTCGCACCGACTACTTCGACGAGCAGGGGCTCTGGAAGCGCTACCGCGCGCGGCCGCAGGACATCGAGCGGAACTTCGACTGGTGGGTGCCGATGCAGGACGAGATGATCGACCTGCGCAGCGGCCGCCACACGGTGCGGCAGGTGCGCAACATCCTGATCGGGACCGACGTGCCGGACGACGCCTTCACGCTGACCCAGCTCGCGCGCGGCCGGCTTCCGTCCTTCTAGGCGCTAGGCGCCGAAGGACTGGCCGCAGCCGCAGGTCGATGAGGCGTTGGGGTTCTCGATCTTGAAGCCCGAGCCGTTCAGATCGTCGACGTAGTCGACCTTGGTTCCGAGCAGGTACACGGCGCTCTTCGAGTCGACGACGACGTTCACGCCGTTGCTTCTTCCGGTCTGATCCCAGTCCCCGACCTTGTCGTCGAACATGAGCTGGTACTGCAGTCCGCTGCAGCCGCCGCCCACGACCTTGAGCCGCAGGCTGTAGCCCGCGCGGCCGTCGCGTTCGGTGAGCTGCTTGACCTTTGCCGCGGCCGATTCCGTGAGAGTGATGACCGACATGCGCCTAGTCTAATCGGCGAGGTTCCTCGCGCAAATCGGGCCGCCGGAACAGCAGGAATACCTCGAGGTTTCCCTTCGGTCCGGCAAGATCGCTCTCGGCCTCGCCGAGTGCGACGAGCCCCGCGGCGAGGCCCGCCTCGCGCACCTCGCGCACCGCGCGCGCGCGGAGCTCCGGGTCGCGGACCACTCCGCCCTTCCCGACCGCGCCGCGCTCGAGCTCGAACTGCGGCTTGACCAGAAGCAGCAGTCTCGCGCCCGGTCGTGCGAGCGCGATCAGACGCGGCAGGAGCTGCCGGAGCGAGATGAACGACACGTCGGCGCAGACGAGGTCGAAGCGTTCGTCGCCCGGCTCGAGCTCGAAGTGGCGCAGGTTCGTGCGCTCGCGCACCCGAACGCGGGGATCGCCGCGAAGCGACGCCGCGAGCTGCCCGTAGCCGACGTCGAGCGCGAGAACCTGCCGCGCGCCGCGCTGGAGCAGGCAGTCGGTGAAGCCGCCGGTCGAGGCGCCGACGTCCGCGCAGCGCAGGCCCGTGACGTCGAGCCCGAACGCGTCGAGCGCGCCCGCGAGCTTCTCGCCGCCACGCGAGACGAAGCGCGCGCGCGTGGCCAGCACGAGCTGCGCATCGGCCGGCACCTGCAGGCCCGCCTTGTCGAGCACTCGATCGCCGAGCCTCACCTCGCCGGCGAGGATTCGCGCGCGTGCGCGCGATAGCGACGCCTCGAGCCCGAGCGCGACGAGCCGCTCGTCGAGACGCACGCGCGCCTTCGCCACGGCCTAGCGCCCGAGCAGCTCGCGGGCCGCGCGCTCGATGCCGGCGGCATCGATTCCGAGCGCTTCGCGCCACTCCGCCTGGGAGCCGTGCTCGATCACGCGATCGGGGATGCCGAGCTCGCGGACCGGAATCGAGATGCGCTGCTCCGCCAGCGCGGCGAGCACGGCATCTCCCATCCCTCCGATCGCGCTGTGCTCCTCGACCACGAGCAGCGCTCCGCAGCGGCGCGCGAGCTCGCCGATCCGGCCCACGTCGACGGGCTTGGCAAAGCGGGCGTTCAGCACCGCGGCGGAGATCCCGTGCTCGGAGAGCCGCTCGGCGGCGTCGAGCGCGGGAGCGACCGAATGCCCGAGCGCGACGATGCCGAGGTCGCGGCCGTCGCGAAGCAGCTCCGCCTCGCCGATCGCGAGGCTCTTCACGTCGTTGTCCAGCGGGACGCCGAGCGCCGCGCCGCGCGGGATGCGCAGCGCGGCCGGGCCCGGGTACTCGATCGCGGTCTTCAGCATCTGGCGCAGCTCGTTCTCGTCCTTCGGCGCCATCAGCACGATGTTCGGCAGCGCTCGCAGGTAGGCGATGTCGTAGAAGCCCTGGTGCGTCGCGCCGTCGGCGCCGACCAGGCCGGCTCGGTCGAGCACGAACGTCACGCCGAGACCCTGCAGGCAGACGTCGTGCACGATCTGGTCGTAGGCGCGCTGCAAGAACGTCGAGTAGATCGCGCAGACCGGCTTCAGCCCCTCGGTCGCGAGCCCCGCCGCGAACGTCACCGCGTGCTGCTCGGCGATCCCCACGTCGTAGAAGCGGTCGGGAAAGCTGGCCTGGAACTTGTCGAGGCCGGTGCCGCCGCTCATGGCCGCGGTGATGCCGACGATGCGCGGATCGTCCTTGGCCAGCTCGATCAGGGCGTCGGCGAAGGCGCCGGTCCACGACGGCGCGCCCGGCGTCGACTTCTTCATCGCGCCCGAGCTGACCTCGAACTGCTCGACGCCGTGGTACTTCACGGGATCGGCCTGCGAGTATTCGTAGCCGTAGCCCTTCTCGGTGCGGCAGTGGATCAGCACCGGGTGCTCGTTGCTCTCGATGTCGCGCGCATTGCGGAACGTCTCGACCAGCTGCGGCAGGTCGTGACCGTCGATCGGGCCGATGTAGTTGAAGCCGAGCCCTTCGAAGAGGTGCGCGGGCGAGATGAAGCCCTTGAAGCTCTGCTCCGCGCGGCGCGCCATCTCGACCAGCTCGTCGCCGGCGCGCGGGATCGACTCGAGGAACGACTTCAACGCGTGCTTGAGGCGCCGCGTCTGCGGCGCCGACCAACGCCGCGCCAGGAAGCTGGTCAGCGCACCGACGTTCTTCGAGATCGACATCTCGTTGTCGTTCAGCACGACGATCAGGTTCGAGAGCCGCAGGTAGCCGGCGTTGTTCAGGCCCTCGTAGGCCATGCCCGCGGTCATCGCGCCGTCGCCGATCACCGCGACCACCTTCTCGCGCCCGCCGCGGCGGCGGATCGCCTCGGCGATGCCGGTCGCCGCCGAGATCGAGGTTCCGGCGTGACCCGCGCCGAAGACGTCGTACTCGGACTCCTGCCGGCGCAGGAACTTCCCCATCCCGTCCTTCGCCCCGATGGTCCCGAACGCCTTGCGGCGCCCGGTCAGCATCTTGTGCGGATAGCCCTGGTGGCCGACGTCCCAGATCAGCCGGTCGCGCGGGGTGTCGAAGACGTAGTGCAGCGCGACCGTGAGCTCGACCGCGCCGAGGCCTGCCGCCAGGTGCCCGCCGGTACGCGAGATCGTGTCGATGATCGCCGAGCGCACCGCGGTCGCGACTTCCGGCAGCCGGGCTTCGGGCAGCTTGCGCAGGTCCTCGGGGGAATCGATCGAGTTCAGGATCTCGCTCATGCGGCCCCTACGGTAGCCGCCCGCTGACCGCGCTAGCCAGCCCGCGCAGGTACAGACCCGAACGGCCGAAGCCCTCGGCGGCGTCGATCGCCTCGGCCACCTCACTCGCGATCCGCGCGCGGGCCGCCTGCGCGTCGCAGACGCGCAGGATCGAGCACTCCTGCGGATCGTCGTCGAGCAAGTCGTCGACCAGCTGGAAGGCCAGCCCGTAGGCCAGGCCGAAGCGGTCCAGGAGCTCGAGCTCGCGCGCCGGCCGGCCCGCGAGCGCGCCGGGCGCCCAGGCGCAGAAGCGAAACAGCGCCGCGGTCTTGCGCTCGTGGATCGAGCCCACCAGCCGCGCCGTCGCATGCTCGGGGCGGAACGCCAGGTCGTCGACCTGCCCTCCCACCAGCGCGCGCGAGCCCGCCGCGTGAGCGAGCCGCGCGAACACCGGGATCGGAGCCTCGCCGCGAGCCAGCACGGCGAATGCCTCGGCGAGCAGCGCGTCGCCGACCAGGATCGCGTTCGCCTCGCCGAACTTCACGTGCACGGTGGGCCGGCCGCGGCGCAGGTCGTCGTCGTCCATCGCCGGAAGGTCGTCGTGCACCAGGGAGTAGGTGTGCACCAGCTCGATCGCCGCGGCGAGCGGCAGCGCGCGATCCGCGTCGAGGCCGCAGGCGCGCGCGGCGGCGAAGACCAGCACCGGGCGAAGCCGCTTGCCGCCGGAGAAGACCGCGTAGCGCATGCCCTCGTGGAGCGATTCGGGCGGCTCGCTCGCTCGCGGCAGCACGTCGTCCAGATAGACGTCGATCCGCGCCGCGCTCTCGGCGAGGAACGCCTCGTGCGAGTCCTCGTCCCTCACTCGTCGTCCCCGAGCTCGAGCTCGCGCTCCACCGTCTCGCCGGCGACCGCTTCGAGCTTCGAGATGCGCAGCTCCGCGGCCTCGAGCCGCGCCGAGCAGAGCTTCGCGAGCGCCACGCCCTCCTCGAAGGTGCCGAGCGCCTGCTCGAGGTCGAGCTCGCCGATCTCGAGCTTGTGCACGAGTGACTCGAGCTGCGCGAGCGCCTGCTCGAAGCGCGGCTCGGCGACTCCAGTATCGGGCTCGCCGGCTTCCTTGCTTCGCGCGCGGCGCGGGGTCATCCGTCCTCCAGGGACTCGCGTACCGTGGCGCGGAGCCGGCCGCGGGCGAGCCTCACCAGGATACTCTCACCGGCCGGCGCCTGGCGCGCGTCGCGCAGGATCGCGCCGTCGGACTCGCGGGTCGCCAGGGCAAAGCCGCGCCCGAGCACCGCGAGCGGCGAGAGCGCGTCGAGCCGGCCCGCCAGTGCCGCGAGCCGGGCGCCGGCCCGTTCGTGCGCGCGGGCCGCGGCGGCCGAGAGGCGCAGGCGCAGCTCGCGCAGCCGCAGAGCGCTCTCGCGCAGACGGAGCGCGGGGTGGATCAGACCGCGGCGCAGCGCCAAGAGCCGGTGCGAGAGCTCGCGCAGCAGAGCGCGCACGCTTCTGGCCATGCGCAGCTCGAGCTCGTCGACCCGCTGCAGCAGCTGCGCGGCGTCGGGCGCGACGAGCGCCGCTGCGGCGGTCGGCGTGGCCGCGCGAGCGTCTGCGACGAGATCGCAGAGCACCCAGTCGCTCTCGTGGCCGATCGCCGAGACGACCGGGGTCGCAAGCTCGAAGACCGCGCGCACGAGCTCTTCGCGGTTGAAGTTCCAGAGATCCTCGAGCGATCCGCCGCCGCGCGCGAGCACGATCACCTCGACGCTCGGGTCGGCGTCGAGCAGGTGCAGCCCGCGCACGATCTCGCGCCAGGCTCCCTCGCCCTGCACGCGCGCGTCCCAGACCACGACCTCGCTTGCGGGAAAGCGCGCGCGCAGCGCGCGCAGGAAGTCGTGGATCACCGCTCCCTGGATCGACGTCACGAGACCGATGCGCCGGGGCAGGAACGGCAGCGGCCGCTTGTGCTCGGCGTCGAAGAGGCCTTCCGCGGCCAGCCGCGCCTTGAGCTTCTCGAACGCGGCGCGAAGCGCGCCCTCGCCGGCGGGGCGCAGCTCCGAGAGCACGAGCTGCAGGCTGCCCCGCTCCGCGTACAGGTCGACCCGGCCGCGCGCCTGCACGAGCATCCCGTCGCGCGGCTCGAAGTCGATCGCGCTCGCCGCGCCGCGGAACATCACCGCGCGAAGCAGCGCGCCCTCGTCCTTCAGATCGAAGTAGAGGTGCCCCGGCCGCGAGCGGAAGAGCGAGGCGATCTCGCCCTCGACCAAGACCTCGCCAAACGCTTCGCGAAGCGTGCCGCGCAGGAGCTCGACGAGCTCCGAAACCTGGAGCGCGGGTGCGCCCTTGGCGTCGCCTGGCTTCGAGACCATCCCGGGACGGTACCGGAACTCGGAGGGCGAGGCCTCGGCGGGCCTCGGCGGCCGCACCGGGTCTCCTCGGGGGTCCCCTCGGGAGGACCCTCGACCCTCCTCGTCGACGCCGGCGCGGCCGCCGAGGCCGCGGACGCTGGTCGGAGTCAGAGGAAGATCGTCAGGCGCCGCCTTCGGAGGTGAGTTTGGAGAAGATGGTCCAGCTCTTGAGGAGCTCGACGGCTCGGGTCAGCTGCCGGTCGATGCCGAGCTGCTGCTGGAAGCGCGCTTCCTTTGCCTCTTCGGTATTGGCGGGCTCGCCCTCCGGCTCTGCGATCGGCTCGGGAATCGGCGCGGTTTCCTTTGCTCCGGCGCCTGCACCGGGCTTGTTCTCGAAGTGACCCTCGAGGTCGACCTCGCCGGTGGAGCGGCGGCGCTCCTGGGTTCGGGACTCCTGCGCCGCGGTGAGCTCCGCCTCGCTGAACGGCTCGACCAGGACGTCGGGCTGCACGCGCACCTCCTGGATCGAGCGGCCGCTCGGCAGGTAGTAGAGCGCCGTGGTCAGGCGCAGGCCCGACCCGTCTTCCAGCGGGATGATGGTCTGCACCGAGCCCTTGCCGAAGGTCTGCGAGCCGAGCAGGAGCGCGCGCTTGTGGTCCTGGAGCGCGCCCGAGACGATCTCCGAGGCCGACGCGCTGCCGCCGTTCACGAGCACGATCATCGGGTACTCGCCCTCGGTGCCCTCGCGCTTGGCGTGCCACTCCATGCGATTGCCGCCGCTGCGCCCCTCGGAGAAGACGATCAGGCCACTCTCGAGCCAGACGTCGCCGACCTTGACGGCCTGATCGAGCAGCCCGCCCGGATTGTCGCGCAGGTCGAGCACGAGCCCGCGCAGCGGCCCACCCGCCTTCGCGTGCGCCAGCTTCAGCGCGTCCTGCAGGTCTTCGGCGGTGCGCTCCTGGAACTGCGAGATGCGCACGTACGGGAGATCCTTCTCGATCATGTGCAGCTGCACGCTCGAGACCCGGATCGACGCGCGCTTGATGATGAACGGCTTGGGCTGGTTCCAGCCCGAGCGCAGGATCTGGATCATGATCTTGGTGCCGCGCGGGCCGCGCATCATCTTCACGGCCTCGAGCAGGTTCATGTCCTGCGTGCCCTTGCACGACTTCTCGGTGGCATCGGGGCAGACCGCGACGATCTGGTCCTTGGCCTGCAGACCGGCGAGCGCCGCGGGCGTGCCGTCGATCGGAGCGACCACGGTCACGAAGCCGTCGCCCTTCTCGCCGTCGCCCTTGGTGATCTCGATGCCGAGGCCCTCGAACTCACCCTTCGTGTCGCGCTGCATCTCCTTGTACAGATCGCGCGAGAGGTACGAGGTGTGGGGATCGAGCGTGTCGAGCATTCCCTTCAGCGCGCCTTCGACGAGCTGGTGCTCGTCGACGTCCTTCACGTAGTGCTGCCGCACCAGGTGCAGGACGTTCGTCAGCAGCGAGAGATCCTCGTAGCTCGGCCCGGTCGGGCTCGAGCGCAGCGACTGCGCGCCGCCCGCGACCAGCGCCGCCAGCAGCGCGAGCGGGGCCGCGATCCGGATCATCTTGCCGAGTGCGCTTCGTTTCGTGCTCATGGATGCCTTCCTCGGTGGAGCTCATTTCCCTAGCCAGAGCGCCGGGTCGACGGCCTTTCCGTCGTGTCGAATCTCGAAGTAAAGCCCGGGTCCGGACGCCGATCCAGTCTCGCCCACCGATCCGATCGGCTGGCCGAGCGCGACACTGTCGCCGGCCGCTACGTGGACCGCGTCCAGATAGCCCGAAACCGACAGATCGCCAGAACCGTGGTCCACGATCACCATCTGGCCGTAGCCCCGGAACCAGCCGGCGAAGAGCACGCGGCCCGGACCGACCGCCAGGACCGGAGCGCCGGCCGGGGCCTCGATCTCGATCCCGGTGCGAAGCGTCTTGGTCTGGAACTCCGGATCGATCTGCCGGCCGAAGCCCGCGCGCGTGCGACCGGCGACCGGCCGGGACGTCTGGCCGCGGACCAGACCCGACCCGATCCCGGGCGCGAGACCCGGGCTCCGCGAGGCCGGCGCGCCGGGCTCGCTCTTCGGCAGACGCCGGATCGCGTCCTCGAGCCGGCCGGCGGCCTCGCGCAGCTCGGCCGCGGCCTTCTCCTCGCGCTCGGCTCGCGTGCGCAGCAGCCCGACCATGTTGCGGCGCTCGACCAGGCGCGATCGCGCGCGCTCCTCGCGCGCCAGCGCCTCGCGCCGCGCGTCGGACGCCTCGCGGAGCAGCAGCTCGCCCTCGCGTCGCCTCGCCTCGAACTCGGCTCGCTCGCGCTCGTGGCGGGCGAACAGCGCGCGGTCCTGCGCGAGGATCCGCGCCATCCCCTCGCGGCGGCGCGCGAAGCTCGCGAAGTCGCCGGCGGACCACATCGAGGCGATGCCCCCCGTCGCGTTCCACTTGTAGAGCGCGACCAGCCTCTGCTCGAGCGCGCGGTCGGTCGCGGCGAGCGCGGCCGCGGCCTTCTTCGCGCCGTCGCGCGCGAGACCGAGCTCGCGTGTCGCTTCGCGCTCCCGCTCGCGCAGGAGCGCGGCGCCGCGCCGCGTCTCGACGAGCTCGCGGTCGACCGCCTCGATCTCGCCGAGGTAGCCCTCGGCTTCCGCGCCGAGCTCGCGCGCGCGCGCCTCGCGCTCCTCGATCTCCTTGCGCAGGCTCTCGAGCCGTTGTCCGGGGTCCGCGGCTCCGGCGGAGGTGGCGCCACAGATCGCGACGAGCGCCGCCGCGAGCGCCGCGACCCGCGCGAGTCCGGTCACGGGCGGTCCTCGAGGCTGAACAGCGACATCAGCGCGCCGCCCAGCCCGAGCAGGACGCCCAGAGCCACCAGACCGGCCGCCTCGAGCGAGCCGAAGAAGACCAGCGTCTGCGCGCCGACCAGCCAGGCGAGCGCGTCGCCGAGAAGCGGCATGCCCAGCGCGTGCAGGAGCCAGAGCAGCGCGAGCGCCGCGAGCGCGGCGAGCCCGCCCTGAAGCGCGCCCTCCAGATAGAACGGAAGTCGCACGAACAGGCCACCCGCGCCGACGAGCCGCTGGATCTGGATCTCGTCTGCGCGCGCGTGGACCGACAGCCGCACCGTTCCCGCGACGATCGCTCCGAGCACGAGCACGAGGAACGTGCCGAGCCCCACCCCGAGCCAGTCGATCATGCGCACGACGCGCGCGTAGCCCTCGACCCAGGCCTCGCCGAAGCGCACCTCACTCACGCCGGGGACGGCGGAGACCGCCGCGGCGAGCGCGCGTAGCTCGGTCGGATCGCGCCGGTCGGCCGCGATCACGAGCTCGAAGGACGCCGGCAGCGGGTTCTTCGCCATTCCGTCGAGAACGCTCGCGTCCTCGCCGAGATCGCCGCGGAGCCGCGCCATCGCCTCGTCGGGCGTCACGTAGCGCGAGTCCGACACGCCCGGGAGCGCGCGCAGGCGCGAGCCGAGCGCCTCGATCTCACCCGGCGCAGCCGACGCGCCGATCGAGGAGAACGCGACCAGACGGAAATCCGCGCCGACGCGGTCGAGCACGCCGCGCAGGTTCGCGGCGATCAGCAGGTAGGTGCCGAGCACGAGCAGCCCTGCCGCCATCGTCGCAACCGAGAGCCCGAAGACCAGCGGCCGCTCGCGCGCGCCGCGCAGCCCCGAGCGCAGCGATGCGGCAAGCCGGCGCAGCGAGCGGACGTCGATCAACTTCGCGTCGCTCCGAGTCCGCGCGCGCCCACGCCGTAGGTCTCGGGCGCGCGGTCCGCGACCAGCCGCCCCGCTTCGAGCACGATCCGGCGATGGCGGTAGCGCTCGAGCAGCGTCGGATCGTGCGTGGCGACGATCACGGTGGTTCCGCGCGCGTGCGCGTCGGCGATGATGTCCATGATGTCGAGCGCGAGCTCGGGGTCGAGATTTCCGGTCGGCTCGTCGGCCAGGAGCAGCGGGGGATCGTTCACGAGCGCGCGCGCGATCGCCACGCGCTGCTGCTCGCCGCCCGAGAGCGTGCGCGGGCGATGGTCGATCCGGTGCCCCAGGCCCAGACGTTTCAGCAGGCTCCAGACGCGGGTGCGGATCTCGCGTTTGGCGGTGCCCGCGATCTCGAGCGCGATCGCCACGTTCTCGAAGACCGTCCGCTCGGGCAGGAGCTTGAAGTCCTGGAAGATCACGCCGATCTGCCGCCGCAGCACCGGCACCTGCGCGGCCCGGATCCGCGTGATGTTCCGGCCCGCGACGAGGATCTGTCCGGCGCTCGGCTGCTCCGCGCCGAAGAGCAGCCGCAAGAGCGACGTCTTGCCGGCTCCGCTCGAGCCGGTCAGGAAGGCGAACTCGCCTCGTTCGAGCGTGAGCGAGATGTCGCGCAGGCCGTACGCCCCGCCCGCGTAGCGCAGGTCGACGTGGTACATCTGGATCATGCTCGCCTCAGCTCCTGGAGGGGAGGCGAAGCCGGGTGGTTCTAGCGCCCGGCGAGATGCGCGAGGATCACTTCGTCGAGCGAGCGGCGCGAGATCAGACCGGCGCCGAACTCCGCCGCGCGCTTGGCGACCACCGGCGGGCGGGTCTGCGCGTCGGCGGAAGCGACCCCGATCCGCTCGTCGAGCTTGCCGGACTTCAGCGCCTGCACCATCGCGCCGTGCTGCGCCTCCATGAGCTGGCGCACGACCGACTCGCGGTCGGCGTCGCCGAGCTGATCCGCGTAGCTGGTCTTCTTCGAGAACAGAATCGCTCCGCCGCGGTACAGCAGCGTGACGATGCTCGGGCTCTCGGTTCCGCCGTCCTCGGTCTGGACGTGAAAGATCTGCCCGCTGTAGCGGATGTTCGTGTTGAAGCCGCCGACCATCGCCTCTCTCACCCCTCCGCGGCCGATTGTGCGAGACGCATCCCGGCCCCGCAACGTATCGGCGCCGCGCCCGCGCACCCGAAGTGCGCCCGAAGAGGGGTGGCCCGGAGTCGGAAGAGCTCCGGACCACCCCAGGGAGGGGCGGTCCTACCCGACCGCCGAGGGGGGACGCGAGTGCCTCGAGCGCGCGAGGCCGAGCCCGCAGGCGAAGAGCAGAAGCGGCGCGACGGCGACCGGCTCCGGCAGCGCGAGCGGACCGCTGCCCGGCGTCGGGCTGTCGAAGAGCGCGAAGTCCGCCGAGTTGTCGTTGCTGTCGACGTTGGCGTAGATGCGCGCGAGGCTCTGCCCGGGCGCACCGTCGGGGGCGGGGCTGCCCTCGCCCGCGAAGATCTCCGCCGCGCCGAACACGCCGTAGCCGAGCGAATCGAGCAGCTCGCCGAGCGCGTTTCTGAGCACGATCGAGTCGGGGCCGTTCTGGAAGTCGAAGTTGGCGAGCAGGTCGGCGTTGGCGACGAGCGTCGTGCCGGCGTCGGAATCCGCCACGACGAAGAAGCCGTCCGCAGGGATCGCGCCTGACAGCGTGACGATCGGGCCGATCGCGCCATCCGCGCCATTCACACCCTCGATCCGCCAGCCCTCGAGCGACGTGCCGGGCACGCCCCAGAGCTCGACGAAGATCGTGCCGTTGTCGCTGCCGACCGCGTCGTAGAGCAGCTCGCTGATCTGGACCGCCCCGGACGGCGATGCGAGCAGAGAGCCGGCCGCGAGCACCGCGGCCACGACCCCCTTCGTTCGAATCCGATTCATCAGGGTTCCCTTCATTCGTGGAGGGGTGAGTTCGAATCGAGGCGCGAGAACGCGCCGCCGCTCCAGGCATCGAGCTGCGCGGCGATCTCGGCCGCGTCGAGCTCGAGCGCCGCGCGCTTCGCCTCGTCCTCGCCCCCGAGCGAGTCGAGCTCCGCCAGCAGCCGGAGCCTTTGGAAGTACAGATGGTTCACGCGCTCCAGCACCTGGTCGCGAAGCGTGACCAGGCTGCGGCGCTCGCGGGAGATCGCAAGCGCATCGTCCGGCGATGCGAGCTCGGAGAGCTTCCAGACCAGCGAGACGCCGACGTCGTAGCCGTGGTTGCGACGGTTGTCCGAGTCGAAGAGCTGCGCGTGGACGCCCGACGTGAAGACCTGGTCGTGGTCGACGCCGCGCGAGGTGTCCCGGTCGTAGAAGAGCGAGGCGCTGAGCGCCGGCAGCAGCGCGCCGCGGCGAGCGCGCGACTCGATCTCGACCAGGCGCTGCGGCGACAGCTCGAGATACGCGAGCGCCGCGCGCTGGAGCTGCTGGATCTGCGACGACCGAGCTCGTCTGGGCGCGATGCGCAGGTTCCGCTCGGACTCCGACTCGCGCCGACCCGCGGCCAGAGCGAACGACGCGATCCCGCGCTCGGTCGCGACGAGAAGATCGCCGCGGTCGACGGCCAGGCCGACGGCGGGAATCGCGAGCTGTTGCCTTCCCGCGCCGGCGATCGGCTCGCCGCCCGCGAAGGCCTGCAGCCCCCCCTCCCCCGCCACGAAGACGCGCTCGCCCGCGGCGGCGAGCGCGAAGAGCCGGCCGACGCCGAGCTCGATCCGGCTGGCCTCGGCCGCGCCGAGTCTCCAGATTCCGGCGGGTACACAGAGAAGCGTCGCAGCCGCGGTTTCGACCGCGCCGCAGAGCTCCCACCAGCCCTCCTCGAGGCCACCTACGCGGCGCGCGAACCCGCGCGCGTCCGAGCCCGACCAGAGCGCTCCGTCGGCCGCGACCCAGAGCGTCTCGCCCGCGCTCGCGACCCCGGTCACCTCTCCCGACGGGATCGACAGCTCGCGAACGAAATCGGCCGTTCCCGCGCTGCGCCGGTACAGTCCGGTCGCGCTCGCGACCCAGGCGGTGCCGCGTGCGTCGATCGCGACGGCGCGCGCCTCGGCGCCGGCTCCGAGAGACAGCTCGCGCGCGTCTCCGCGCTCGGCGCTCCACTCGAAGAGCCTTCCGCCGCTCGCGACGAGCGCGCCCGCGTCGGTCGGCGCGAGATCGCGCACGTCCTCGCGAGCCAGCACGAGCCGCCAGCTGCGCGATGCTCCGCGCCGCTCGTAGAGCCCGGAGTCGGTGCCGAGCAGAAGCGCGCCCGGACGCGCGACCAGCTTCGTCGGCGCGGCGGGCGGCGCGGCGTCGTCCCAGCGCGGCAGAAGCGAATCGGGAAGCGCCAGAGCCAGCAGGACTGCGAGGGTCGCGGACATGCCGAGCGCCATCGCAAGGCGCGTGCCGTCGTGCGCGGCCTCGCGAAGCGGTCGGATCCGCGTCGGCGCGACGCGATGTGAACCGCTCGCGGGGCTGCCGTGGCGCGCGCTCCACGCGCGCGCTCGGTTGATCGCCCCTGGGTCGGGCCGTAGAATCCGCGCGTGCTGCGCCACGCCCTCCGACTGCTGCTCGCGCTGGCTCTCTGCCTCGCGGCGCAGAGCAGCCGCGCGGACGTGTATCGCTGGGTCGACGAGCTCGGCGTGACTCACTACACGACGGATCCCGAGACGATTCCCCGCCGCCATCGCGACAGCGCCCACGCGATCGTCGCGCGGCCGAGCCGCAGGCCGGGGCCGCGCATCTCGAACGCGCCGAGCCGAGCCGCCACTCCGCTCCCGAGTGCGCCCGAGCCGGCTTCGCCCGAGCCTGCCGCCCGCGCGACTCCGCCCGCCCCGTCGGGCCCGCCGGTCTTTCCCGGGCCGCCGCTCGCGCCGGCGCTCGCGCCCGGCGATCCGCGCGCGGCGGAGCTCGCCGACCTCGAAGCGCGGATCGCGACCGACCGCGAGACGCTGCGACAGCTGATCTCGACCAAGCGCTGGGACAGCGCCGAGCTCGCGTCGGATCCGGGCGTGCGCGAGATCGCCGAGCGGCTGCCGCGGCTGCAGGCCGAGCTCGAGGCGCTGCGCGCGGAGACGGTGCCCTAAGGCGCGCATGAGCCGCCGCGTCGTCGCGCTCGCCGGTGGGGTCGGTGCCGCCCGCTTTCTCTCGGGACTCGTCCGCGTGCTGCCGCCGGAGGAGCTCACCGTGATCGTCAACACCGGCGACGACCGCGACTTCTTCGGCCTGCGCGTGTGTCCGGATCTCGACATCGTCACCTACACCCTCGCGGGCGTGGTCGACCCGGAGACCGGCTGGGGATTCCGCTCCGACACCACTGCGTGTCTGGACGCGCTGCGCCGGCTGCGCGGCGACGTCTGGTTCAGGCTCGGTGATCGCGACCTGGCCACGCACATCCATCGCAGCGAGCGCCTGCGGGGCGGGATCGGGCTCGCGCAGGTGACGCGCGAGCTCGCGAGCGCCTTTGGCGTGACCGCGGAGCTGCTGCCGATGACCGAGGGCGACGCGCCGACGCGCGTGGTGCGCGCGGACGGGACGCGCTGCGACTTCGAGGAGTACATGGTCCGGGACCGCGCGCCCGACGACCTGTCCGAAGTCGATCTCTCGGCCGCCGCCGCCTGCGCGCCGGGACCGGGCGTGCTCGAGGCGCTCGCCCGCGCCGAGACCGTGATCGTCTGCCCGTCGAATCCGGTCGTCTCGATCGGCACGATCCTGGCGCTTCCGGGGGTGCGGGACCTGCTCGAGGCGCGACACGACGCGGTGTCGATCTCGCCGCTCGTCGGGGGCGCGCCGGTGAAGGGCCCCGCCGATCGCCTGCTGCGCGCGGTCGGCGCCGAGGTCTCCTCGGCGGGCGTGGCAAAGCTGTACCGCTCGTTCTGCCGCGGAATGGTGATCGACCGGCGCGACGCGCACGAGCGAGACGCGATCCTGCGCCTGGGCCTGGACGTCCGGGTCGAGGAGACGCTCATGCGCACGCCCGAGATCGCGGCAGACCTGGCGCGAAGCGTCCTCGAGCTCGCGGGAGCGCGCTCTTGAGGGTGGCCGCGGCGGTGCCGGTGAAGGACTTCTCGCGCGCGAAGCGACGTCTGCGCTCGCGCTTCGACGACGCGTCGGTCGAGCGGATCCTGCGCGCTCTGGTCGCGGACGTGCTCGGAGCGCTTTCCGACGCCGAACGCGTCGAGCGCGTCTTCGTGCTGACCGACGACGCCGCGGTCGCCGACGCGGCGCGCGCGAGCGGCGCGGAGGTCATGCTGCGCGTGCCCGATCCCGGACTGAACGAGGCGATCGACGCGGCCGCGTCCGAGTGCGCGGCCGCAGGGTACGACGCGCTGCTGGTCTCGCTCGGCGACCTTCCGCTTCTGCGCGGCCGCGACGTAGACGAGGTGGTCGCCGCGGGCGAGCGTGCGCCGGTCGTGATCGCACCCGCCGCCGACGGCGGGACGGCGCTGCTGCTGCGCCGGCCGCCGCTGGTGATTCCCGCGCGCTTCGGGCCGGAGAGCTGCGCCGCGCACGAGGCCGCGGCGCGCGAGCGAGGGGTCGGCGCCATCGTGCTCGGCTCGCTCGCGCAGAGCGCGCGCACCGATCTCGACACACCCGAGGACGCCGAGCGGCTGGCGACCTCCAACAGCGCCGGCCGCACCGCCGCGCTGCTCCGGGAGCTGCTGCGATGACGTCGATTCGACTGACCGCGCTCGAAGGCCTGCCCGAGATCCCGATCGGCGACGACCTGCCGGCGCGGCTGGCCGCGCTCGTCCCGCCCGGCCCGGGAATCCTGGTCGTGGCGCAGAAGATCGTCTCGAAGGCCGAGGGTCGGATCGTGCGCCTGTCAGAGATCTCGCCGTCGCCGCGCGCGCTCGAGCTCGCGCGCGAGCTCGGCAAGGAGCCGCGGCACACGGAGCTGGTGCTGCGCGAGTCGAAGCGCGTGGTGCGCACCGCGCCGGGCGTGCTGATCACCGAGACGAAGCACGGGCTGATCTGCGCGAACTCCGGCGTCGACCTATCGAACGCGCCGGGCGACGACCTGGCCGTGCTGCTCCCGCTCGATCCCGACGCCAGCGCCGAGCGGATCCGGGCGGCGCTCGGGCCATCGCGCGCCGTGATCATCAGCGACACGTTCGGGCGTCCCTGGCGCGAGGGCCTGGTCGACGTCGCGATCGGCGTCGCCGGCCTCGCGCCGCTTCGCGACTACATCGGCCAGACCGACCGCGCCGGGCGCGAGCTGCAGGTGACCGTGATGGCGCGCGCCGACCAGATCGCGGCGGCCGCCGGGCTGCTGATGGAGAAGGACAAGGGCCAGCCCGCGGTCTGGGTCGAGGGCGTCGCGATCGAAGGGCGCGGGAGCCTGCGCGATCTGCTCCGAGATCCCGCGCGCGACCTGTTCCGCTAGAGCGGCCCGCCGTCCGGGCGGCGGAACTCGAGGCCGCTCCACTCGAGCAGCCACGCGGCGAGCGCGCCGAGCCCCGCTCCGGTCTTCGCCGAGACCGCCGCGACGCGCTCGAGCGGAAGCCCGAGCGACGTCGCCAGCGCGCGGCGCTCGCGCTCGAGCTCGCCCCGGCCGAGCTTGTCGCACTTGGTGAGCACCGCGCGCGCGTCGATTCCCACCTCGCGAAGCCAGACGACGAGCTCGCGTTCCTCGTCCTGCGCGCCGCGGCGCACGTCGACGAGCACGAGCGCGCCGCGCAGCGACTCGCGACCCGCGGCGAGATACGAGTCGACCAGCGGCGCGAAAGCGCGCCGCTCCTGCTTGCTGATCGCCGCGTAGCCGTAGCCCGGCAGGTCGACCAGGTACATGCGCTTCTCGACCAGGTAGAAGTGCACGCGCCGGGTCCGACCGGGAGAGTTGCTGGTCCGCGCCAGGCCTTTGCGCCCGACGAGCTTGTTGATCAGCGTCGACTTGCCGACGTTCGAGCGACCGATGATGGCCACCTCGGGCAGGCCCTCGCTCGGAAACAAGCTCCGGTCTGCGGCATCGATCGCCAGGTCTGCGTCCAAGTCGCGCTCCTCGTGCGCCCGCGATTGACGCTGCTTGGGGCCGAAGTTAGCCTCGCTGCCCATTCCCGCACGGGGCTGCACGGGAGTTCGCATGAGCAAAGGCGTGCAGATTGCGCTCGCAGCGTTCTCGGTTTGCGCCGGGCTCGCGTTGGTGCTGACGCTCGGCTCCTCGGGCGAAGGGACGTTCCGCTACTACTCCGACGTGGGCTCGTTCGTCTCGGCGCCGAGCGCGGAGACCGCCGACCTCGCCGCGCGCGTGCACGGCTTCGTCGTCTCGGGCTCGATATCGAAGGACATGGCCGCGGGCCACGTCGACTTCCATGTCGCCGATCAGGCAGGCGGGCAGGCGCTCGCGGTTCGCTATCAGGGGCTCGACGTGCCGGACCTGTTCAAGGACGGGGCCGAGGTCGTGCTCGAAGGACGCTACGCGTCGGGAACGTTCCTGGCCGACCGCGTGATGGCGAAGTGCCCGTCGAAGTACGAGGCGAAGCCGCCCGGAGAGAGCACCTAGAGCTGCGCGCCGGCGCGCGCGGTCCGGAGTCCGATTGATCGTCACGCTTCTCGTCGCGCTCGGAGGGCTCGCCCTCTACGTCTCCGTGTTCTTCGCCGTCTGGGCGGGAGTGCTCGGCGTGCTCGGTGGACTGCGCCGCAGCCCCGCGCTGGTGGCGAGCGCCGAACGCGGCGCGGTGGCGGTCTTCGTGCTGCTCTCGACTGCCATGATCGGGCTCGAAGCCGCGCTGCTCGGCGACCGCTTCGACCTGGCGTTCGTAGCTTCGATCTCCACGCGCGAGCAGCCGTGGCTGTTCAAGGTCGCGCTCTGGGGCGGTCAGGCCGGCTCGCTCTTGCTCTGGACCTGGATGCTCGGCCTGATGGGCTTCCTCGCCGTCGCGCAGAACCGGCGCCGCAACCGCACGCTCATGCCGTGGGTGATCGCGGTGATGATGCTGAACGTGGTCTTCTTCGCGGCGCTCTGCTCGTTCGTCTCGAATCCGTTCGAAGCGCTGCCGCCCGGCTCGGCCTGGTCGAGCGGCCAGGGCATGAACCCGCTGCTGCAGCACCCCGCGATGATGATCCACCCACCCGTGCTGTACATCGGATTCATCGGCTTCTCGGTTCCGTTCGCGTTCGCCTGCGCGGCGCTGATCACCGGCGAGCTCGGCACGGCCTGGTTCGAGACCACGCGGCGCTGGTCGCTCACCGCGTGGTTCTTCCTCGGCATGGGCCTGATGCTCGGCGGACGCTGGGCGTACGAGGTCCTGGGCTGGGGCGGCTACTGGGCCTGGGATCCGGTCGAGAACTCCTCGCTCATGCCCTGGCTCGCGGGGGGGGCGTTTCTCCACTCGGTGATGATCCAGGAGAAGCGCGGCATGCTGAAGGTCTGGAACTTCGCGCTGATCGGACTGGCCTACACGCTCTGCGTGTTCAGCACGTTCCTCACCCGAAGCGGCGTGGTGCAGTCGGTACACAGCTTCGCCAACGCGGGCTGGTTCGGACAGCTCTTCCTCGGCTACGTGCTGGTTCTGGCGGTGGGCTATGCGGCGCTGCTGGTGAGCCGCGTGCCGGAGCTGCGCAGCCAGACGCGGCTCGACTCGATCGTCTCGCGCGAGGCGTCGTTCCTGCTCAACAACTACGCATTCCTCGCGCTGCTCGTGATCGTGTTCTACGGGACGCTCTTTCCGGTCTTCTCCGAGGCGATCACCGGCGTGCAGGTGCAGATCGGGCCGCCGTTCTTCCAGCGCTACGCGGGTCCGGTCGCGATCTTCCTGCTGTTCCTGACCGGTGTAGGGCCGCTCGTCGCCTGGCGGCGCGCAACCTGGGTGAATCTGCGCAAGAGCTTCGTGTGGCCGGCCGGGCTGTCGCTGCTCGCGGTGGCGTTGCTGCTGGCGTTCGGGATGCGGCGCTTCTACCCGATCGCGTTCCTCACCCTCTGCGTCTTCGTCGCGGCGACGATCTTCGAGGAGTACGCCCGCGCGATCCGCGCGCGAATGGGACGGGGCGAGAATCCACTGGTCGCCATCCATGGGCTGCTCCGGCGCAATCAGCGCCGCTATGGCGGGTACGTCGTGCACCTGGCCGTGATCCTGATGTTCATCGGATTCGCCGGTGCGACGTTCAATCTGGAGGAGACCAAGCTGCTCGCCCCCGGCGAGAGCTGGAGCCTCGGCCGCTACACGCTGGAGTACCGGCAGGTGCGGCCGGTCGATCACCCGCACTACGCCGGCGCGGTCGCGCGGCTCGCGCTGCACGCGGACGGCAAGCCGATCGGAATGCTCCTGCCCGAGAAGCGGATGTACTTCCAGCAGGAGCAGCCGACCACGATCCCGGCGGTCGCCTCGCGTTTCAGCGAGGACTTCTACGTGATCCTCGCCGGGCTGGAGCCGGACCAGAGCGCGGCGCTGAAGGTCTTCATCAATCCGCTGGTGAACTGGATCTGGATCGGCGGGTTCGTTTTCGTGGTCGGAAACACGCTCCTGCTGTGGCCGATGGGGAAGTCCGCGAAGCCCGCGCGAGAGCGGGAGTCTTGATCGCCTTGCGCGCGCTCGGCCTCGTGATCGCCGCGTCGCTGCTCGCCAGCGCACCGGCGCAGGCCGCGCAGATCGGCGGCCGGGTCTCGCACCCGTCGAGCCCGGAAGCCGCAGCGGGTCTGCTCGTGCAGGCGATCGGAATCGACGCGAGCGAGCAGACGATCCTGCGCGAGACCCGGACCGACCCGGACGGCAGGTACGACTTCGACGACCTCCCTGCCCCCGCCGCCTACCTCGTCCGCGCTCGCTACGGCGAGATCGTCTTCCCGGGCGGAAGCGCCGTGTTCCGCCCCGGGGAGCCCGTGAGCCCGCAGACGATCGACTTCGAGATCTTCGACACGTCGAGCGACGCGAGCCGCCTGCGGCTGAAGTCGCTGCAGTGGGTGATCGCGCGCAGCGCGGGCGTCTGGCGCGTGCAGCAGAGCGCCGTGGTCGAGAATCCGGATTCCCGGGTCGTCGTCGTCGAGCCGGACGCGGCGCCGGCCCTGCGCGTCGCGCTCGCGCCGGGTCACGGCGACGTGGAGGGCGTCTTCGGCCGCCTGCCGGAGGGCGTCGTGATCCGCGACGGCGTCGCGGAGATCCGCGGCCCGGTCCTGCCGGGCGCGGAGGGCTTCTCGCTCCAGCTCGCCTACGACCTCGAGACGCGCGAGACCTCGCTCGACACCGTGATCGCGCTTCCCGATGCCGTCGAGGAGCTCGCCGTCTACGTGCAGGACTTCGGCATCGACGTCGATGCGGGCGGCCTGCACCCCGCGCGCCCCACGCGCGAGCAGGACGTGATCTACCAGTCGTTCCTCGGCTTCGAGCTCCCCGCGGGTGGCCGGCTGCCATTTCGAGTGAGCGCCCTGCCGCCTGCCACCGAGCTGCCGCAGCTCGCGCTGGCGCTCGGCGCGGCGCTGCTCGCGGGAGCGCTGCTCTTCTTCGTCGCGCGCCCGCTGGCCATCGCGGGCCGGGGCGCGGGCGCCCGCGCCGGCGACGTCGCAGAGGAGAGCCCCGCGAAGGCCGCGCTCGAGTCGGCGCTCGCCGATCTCGAGCACGACTTCGAGACCGGAAAGCTCTCGCCCGACGATCGCGACCGGCTGCGCGAAGACCTGCGCCGCGAGGCGCTCGCCGCGCTGTTCCGCGAGCGGATGCCGCTCGAGGCCGCGGGCGCGTCCGGATCCGAGCCCGCCGCGCCGGCGCGCGCCTGCGACTGCGGCCGCGTGGCTGGAGCCGCGGACCGCTTCTGCGCGGGCTGCGGGAAGGCGCTTTGAGCGAGGTCGAGCTGCGCGACGTGGGCAAGGACTACGGCCCCATTCGCGCGCTCGATCGGCTCACGCTCTCGCTCGGGCGCGGCAGCCTGGTCTGGCTCGCGGGTGGAAACGGCGCGGGCAAGAGCACGCTGCTGCGAACGCTGGGCTCGCTCACGCGGCCGACACGCGGGAGCGTCGAGCTCTTCGGGCTCGATCCGTTCTCGGCCGGCGGAGCGGCGGTGCGCGGGCGCGTCGGGTTCCTCGGGCAGGATGCCTCGCTCTACGGCGAGCTGACGGTCGCGGAGAATCTGCGCTTCTGCGCGCGGCTGCGCGGAAGCCCCGAGGCAGAGCTACACCGCGTCGCGTCGGAGCTCTCGCTCGAGCCGGTTCTGGACCGGCGCGTGCGGACGCTCTCGCAGGGCTATCGCCGCAGGGCCGGGCTGGCGCGCGCGCTGCTCGGAGCGCCCGAGCTGCTCCTGCTCGACGAGCCCTGGAACGGCCTCGATTCGGAATCGGCCGCGCGGCTCACGCGGCTGGTCGGCCGACTTCGCGACGCGGGCGCGATCGTGGTCGTGGCCGCGCACGAGGCGAGCTTCTCGCTGCCGCGCTTCGATCGCACACTCCGGCTCGTTTCGGGCCGAATCGTCGAAGCCGGATCCGCGGCGTGAACGGTCTCGAAGTCGCCCGCGCGATCCTCGCCAAGGATCTGCTCCTCGACCTGCGCACGCGCGATCGCCTCGGGCACATGGCGGTCTTCGCGCTTCTCGTGGTCGCGATGCTCTCCATCGTCGTGCCCGCGTCGCGGCCGGAGCGGCTCGCCTGGTCCCCGGCGTTGCTGTGGGTGGTGATGCTCTTCACCTCGCTGCTCGGGCTCTCGCGCTCGTTCCAGTCCGAGACGGAAGGCGGAGCGTTCGCGCTTCTCGTCCAGGCGCCGGTCGACCGAGGCTGGGTCTTCCTCGGCAAGGCCTGCGCGAACGCCGTGGCGCTGATCGGCGCCCTGCTCTGGACGGGGCTGCTCTTCACGATCTTCCTGGACGTGGACTGGAGCGGCGCGTGGCTCGCCGCGCTCGGCGCGGGCGTGCTGGGAGCCGTCGGCCTCGCGGCGCTGGGCACGCTGCTCTCCGCGATGTCGGTTGCCGTGCGCTTCCGCGAGTTCCTGCTCCCGGTTCTGCTCTTCCCCTTGGTGCTGCCGGTTCTGGTTCTGGCCTCGAGCCTCACGGCCGCGGCGCTTGCGGAGCGCGCGGCGCCGCCGCTCTGGTGGGCGGTTCTCGCGCTGTACGATTGGGTCTTCGTGCTTCTGGGCTATTTCGTCTTCGACTACGTGCTGGAGGACTGAGCTTGATCTCGGCGCTCGTCGCGCTCTCGGTCGCGCTCGCAGCGGGCTGGCTCGTCTGGGTCTTTTTCGACGTCGAGCGCCGGGCCGACGGCGCGCGGGGAGTCGGCGCGACGACGCTCGCGGCGCTCGCGCTCTGGCTGGGGATGGTCGTCTTCTACGCTCCCATCGAGCAGGTGCAGGGGCTGGTCCAGAAGATCTTCTACGTGCACATCCCGGCGATCATCCCCACCTACCTCGGCTTCACGCTCACAGCTGTGGGCGGGGTCGGCTTCCTGCGCACCCGGCGCGAGAGCTGGGATCAGCTGGCGCTGGGCGGGGCCGAGGTCGGCGTGGTCTTCTGCTCGCTGATGCTGATCGTCGGCCCGATCTGGGCGAAGCCGGTCTGGGGGCACTGGTGGGTCTGGGATCTTCGCCTGACCTCGACGCTGATCCTCTGGTTCATCTACGTCGCCTATCTGTTCCTGCGCGGGCTCGCGTTCGGCAGCGACGCGGCGAGAACCTTCACCTCCGTCTACGGGATCATCGGTACCGCCGCGATTCCGTTCGTGTACTTCGCAGTCGACATCGCTCGGGGCAGCACCATGCACCCGTCGAACCCCGCGCGCGAGGGGCTCCCGACGGAGATGGCCAGGACGGCCGCCGCGGGGCACATCGCGTTCATCGGGGTCTTCGCCTGGCTGGTCGCGCGGCGCATGCAGCTGGCAGCGCTCGAGGCTCGAGAGCTCGAGAGCGCCGCGCGAGGAGACGGCTAGTGGCGTACCTGCTCGCTGCTTACGCGGTCACCGGGGTCGTGCTCGTCGGCTACGGATTGAGGCTGCGCGCCGCACGCCTCGCGCTGATTCGCGGGACGAGACGGCGCAGTTGACAAACAGCTGCGCCCTATAGATAAATCGCGCTGGGCTCAAGACCCCTGCAACCTCCGCGTCCACCCTGAACACCTAGAAGCGCGCAGCTCCCCCTTCCCCTCTCGTTGTCATCCGCGTCAGCGCCGCCCGGCTGCGTGGGGAGCGGCCTTCCACTTCGCGGACACGATGGACATCGAGGACGCAAAGACGTCCTGGGCTCCTTGGAGCGCAATTCCGACGCAGCATCGAGCGTCAATGTCCACGGGGCGAGGCGATCTCGGAATCTGGCTCCGGGTCTGGCACGGAAGTTGGAACGAGACTGGGTGGACGATCGAAATCGACGGGGATCCATCGCTTTGAACTGGCTTCGGTTGATCAGCTTCGGTTGGCTCGGACACACGGCAGAGCCGAAGGCGCTGCCGCCTCGCGAGGCCGAGGCGACGGACTGGACGCGAGCGATGGCTCCGAGAGAGAGCGTTGAGACGGCGGGGCCCGAGGGCCTCGGGAGGGCGAGTCAGATGGCGCGCATGAAGCGTGGCGTGGGCTACTGCGAGAACACCGAGTGCGAGGACTACGCCAAGGGCGTATTCCTGCTCAACCACGGCGACACGTTCTACTGCCCTCGCTGCCGCCAGCTCGGCAAGGTCGAGAAGGAGCGCGGCTTCTACACCGGCAACTCCGACATCTTCAAAGAGGTCCGCGTCGAGTACAACTTCGACCCGATCCACGGGATCTACCGCGAGATCGCGATCGTGCGCGACGAGAGCCTCTGGGGCCGGAACAACGTCTACACGCTGCAGTCGCCGCTGATCAAGACCGAGAAGCGCGCGCTGAAGGTCGCCGAGGCGATCCTCGCCAACCTGAATCGCTACCGCGGCATGCTCTCGGGAGACGACATCCCGCGCACCACCGAGATCATCCTGTCGTTCGACGACGACTTCCCGGAGTTCTCGAAGAAGCTCACCCAGCTCTCGAAGGAGTGGGAAGCGAGCGGCCTGCGGGAGATGACCCCCCGCTAGGGAGCGACCGGCAGGATCGCCCGGCCCTTCTGGCCCGAGATCTGGTAGTCGACCGTTCCGGCGGTCGCGGTTCCGCCCGCGAGCACGGCGGACGAGAGTCGGAGCTTGCTTCGTGAGGCTTCACCGAGGCCGACCAAGCGAAGCGACGAGCTGTCGCGGCGCGCGTCGTACTTCCCGGTGACGGTGTACGCGAACACCGCCCCGGTCTCGAGCTCGACCGTGGCGGTGCCGGTCACGACACCGCGCTCATCGGTCGAAAGCTCGAGGACGAGCTGCCAAGCGGCGGACTCCTCCTCGACCACGAATCCGGAGCTCACCGAGCCGCAGCCGACGCGACTCCCTTCGAAGGACGCGCAGGTCCGCAGCGGACCCTGGCAGTAGAAGCCGCCGGCGATCTCGTCCCGGACGCACCTCGTGCGCTGGGTCACCTGGACGTCGAAGGTCTGGTTCTCCCACCATGAGTAGAACTCTCCGGTGAGTTCCATCGTGAGACGCACCCGCGGATGGCCCGCCGCGCCGGACACCTTGCCGCCGAACGAGCCGGTGAGCGTCCCCTCCACTTCGCCCGAGAACTCGAGCTGCGCGTCGCCGCTGATCACTCCGGAGCCGTCCGTCACAGGCTCTCCGCTCAGGCAGATCGTGATTCCCTCGACGGTCTCGCAGTACGACGCCTGCGCCTCGGCCGGCACGAGGATTCCCGGCTCTGCGGGGAGATCGATCGTGTAGCTGCCGGAAGGCGGATCGGCCGAGGCGCGCAGCGGAGCCGAGAGTGCGAGCACGAGAACCAGGAATGCCGAGCTGCGCGCCACGAGTGATCTCCCCTTCGACTCGGGGCAACGCTTGGCGCGCGCGAGCCCGCTGTCAACGGCGTGTCGGGGGGCCCGCCGCCGAACGCTACGGGTAGCCCGAGAATCCGTAGATGATGATCGCCTCGTCCTGGAACGGATCGGGGTTCCTTGCGCCGCTGAAGAAGTTCGCGGTGTCCGCAGCCGTGTCGCAGAAGGCGCCCCGCAGACAGGTAGAGCCGACGAAGACGACGGGCGCCGGCAGAGGCAGGGTCGCCCGGCCCTTCTGGCCCGCGATCTGGTAGTCGAGAGTCCCGGCCGTGGCAGCGCCGCCCGAGAGCGCGAGCGACGAGAGCCGCAGCTTGCTCCTCGATGCGGCGTCGAGTCCCGCAAGCCGCAGCGACGAGCTGTCGCGGCGCGCGTCGTACTTCCCGGTGACGGTGTACTCGAACACCGATCCCGTCTCGAGATCGACCGTGGCGGTGCCGGTCACGACACCGCTCCCGTCCGTCGCGAGCTCGAGCGAGAGCGTCCAGGGACCGGACTGCTCTTCGACGACGAAGATGCCCCGCTCCGACTCGCAGATCCGCCGGCCCAGGTACGACAGGCAGACCTTCTGCTGGCCGCTGCAGAGGAAGCCGCCGGCCTGCACGTCGCGCACACACTTGGCGCGCAGCGTCGACTCCGCCTCCAACGGCTGGCCCAAGAACCAGAGCTCGCCCGCGAACTCCATGGTCAGGCTCAGGCGCGGCTCGCCTGCCGCGCCGGACACTTTGCCGGAGAAGGCCCCGGCCAGGGCGCCCTCGATATCGCCGCTGAACTCGAGCAGGCCGTCTCCGGCGACCGATCCGGATCCGTCGGTCCAGAGTTCCCCGCTGATGCAGAACGTGAAGCCCTCGATCGACTCGCAGAGAGGCTGCTGGCTCTCGGCCGGAACGACGATCGCCGGCAGCGCGAGTGAGTGAATCGCCCCGGCTTTCCCGGAGGCTCCATTCCTTGAGAGGATGGAGCGATGGGAAGGAAGAGCAAGTTCTCACCTGAGGTCCGGGAGCGATCGGTTCGGCTGGTCTTCGAGCACAAGAGCAAGTACGGCTCGGAGTGGGAGGCGATCGGCTCGATCGCGGCGAAGATCGGTTGCACGGCGGAGACGCTGCGCAAATGGGTTC
>Ga0194127_10000098_pt1 | contig 128644 bp, 89 predicted proteins | sample TA2KigC100mmetaG_FD_148624 | JGI IMG/M metagenome (GOLD analysis project Ga0194127, IMG submission 148624) | Freshwater microbial communities from Lake Tanganyika, Tanzania - TA2015036 Kigoma Deep Cast 100m | ecosystem: Environmental > Aquatic > Freshwater > Lake | place: Tanzania: Lake...
CCCCCTGGTAGAAGACCGGGATGACCGTGGCATCCAGGATCCGGGGCGCGTGGGTGGTCGCTTTCGTGTGCGTGCAGGCGGCCGGGGCGGGCGAGGTGATCAACGCGGGGGTCGGCGGGAACACGACGCGGGCGCTTCTGCGGCGGGTCGAGAAGGATGTCGTCGAGAAGGCGCCGTCGCTCGTCGTGATGATGGCCGGCACGAACGACGGACTCAACTCGGGCACGCTCGCGACGCCCGACGAGTTCCGCTGGAACCTCGAGGCGCTGTGCGGGTCGATCCGCGCGACCTCGGCGCTGCTGCTGGTCCTCCCGCCGCCGTTCCACGAGCCCGACCTGCTCTCTCGGCACAAGGCGGAGGCCTACGGCGACCTTCCGCCGGCCCGGCGGATGGCGGAGGTGCGGCGCATTACGCGCGAGGTCGCGAAGGCGCGGGGCATCCCCGTGGTCGATCTCGATCCGGTCTTCGCGGGCGAACGCGGTCCGGGCGAAGGGGCGTCGTCGTACATCCGGAACCAGGCCAATTCCGGCAAGCGCGACGGCGTGCACCTGACGCCCGACGGCTACCGCGCCGTCGCGGAGGCCGTCGCGGCGGCGATCCGCGCGCACAAGCTCCCCGCGACGCGCGTCGTGTGCTTCGGCGACAGCCTCACCCTCGGCGCCGGCGCGGGCCGGGGAGGAAGCTATCCGGAGAGGCTCGGGGAGATTGTCGAGACGAAGCCGTGAACAGCGAACATCGAACATCCAACATCGAACACCGAACATCGAACGGCGGACGATCAACATCCAACAACCAACAACCAACATCCAACAACCAACAGCCAACAACCAACAACCAACATCCAACAACCAACAGCCAACAACCAACCGCGAACACCGAACATCGAACAACGAACATCGAACATCGAATGGCGGACAGCCAATAGCCAACACCCAACAACCAACGGCGAACAACGGAGTTTGGAATTGAGGGCCGGCGGCCGGACGCCTCGAAGAACGAGGAGGACGTGGGTTCGACGAATGGCGTGGCGGTGAGCGATTGGGGACCGCTGTATGTCGAGACGGTGCCCGGCCGCTTCCCGGTCGAGCCGTGGGCGACGGGGTCCAACCTCGTGTTCCTCGTCGTGGCGCTCTATTGGGCGGCACGCATCCGGGGCCAGGCGCGGCGCCATGCGCTGCTCGCGTTCTCGATTCCCGTGCTGCTGGTCGGCTGGGCGGCGGGCACGGTCTACCACGCGACGCGCAGTCATCCCGCCTGGCTCCTGCTCGACTGGCTGCCGATCGTGATCCTGATGGCCGCGGCGGCGCTGTGGCTGTGGCGCGACCTGCTCGGCCGCACGTCGCTCGCGTTGGCCGTGTTCCTGGTGCCGCCGCTGATCGCGGCGTACGCGGCGGCGGAGGCGGGAGTGGGGGAGGCGGCCCGGATCACGGTCTCGTACGCGGCGATCGGTCTCGCGCTGGTCGTGCCGGCGGTGCTTCACGCGGCGCTGCGGCACCGCGCGCTGGCCGGGTGGCTGGTCGCCGCGCTGGCGGCCTTCGCGGTGGCGCTGGTCGCGCGGCAGGCCGACGCGACCGCGGGCGCCGCGGGCTGGCCGATGGGCTCGCACTTTCTGTGGCACGTCTTCGGCGGCCTGGCGACGTTCTGCGTGTTCGGCTACCTGCACGGGGTGCGGCGGTAGCCGCCGGCGCCGCTCGTCCACCCTTCCCCCGCGCCTTCAGGCCGTGCCGGGGATCGGGATGACGCCCTCCGCGGGGATCGTCACGGTGCCCTTCTCGAAGTCCTCGGGGGTCGGGCTGAGCTGGAGGTTGTAGAAGGGGCTCTCCTGGTTCTCGGCCAGGTCGACCCAGCGGACGATCTGCCCGGTGTAGGCGGAGAGACGCCCCATGATCGCGGTCAGCGTCGCCTCGGCGACGCCCCGCGTCTCGCTCAGCGGCCTGCCGTTGCGGAGGCTGGCGATCAGGTCGACGTGCTCCTGCACGTACGGGTTCACGCCGCCCTTCGGCTTCACGGCGGCCTTGCCGGCGGGGTTGAGCTTGCCGCCGGGCCACACGGAGCCGGTCGCGCCGACGAGATGCTCGCCGATGCGCTGGTAGCAGCCGTTGATCTGGCGGCACATGCTGTGGACCGTCACGTCGTCGCCGTAGTCATAGTCGACGCTGAAGAAATCGTAGCGGTTGCCGATCGGGCGGCGCGCCCGGCCGCCGAACCCGAGCGCGAACTGCGGCGGACGGCCGATGAACCAGTTCGCGACGTCGAGGTTGTGGACGTGCTGCTCGATGATGTGGTCGCCGCAGAGCTCGGTGAACTGGTACCAGTTGCGGACCATGAACTGCCCCGGGGTCTCGCCGTCGACCTTCTCGTACTCCAGCCGGGCGTTGCCGCCGCACCACCAGACGCGGCCGGACAGGATCCTCCCGATCGCGCCGTCCTCGACCGCCTTTCGGTTCTCCAGGTAGACCGGGTCGTGCCGCCGCTGCGTTCCGGCGACGACGGAGAGCTTCTTCTCCTTCGCCAGCTCGCCCGCCGCGATCAGCCGCCGGCATCCGACGGGGTCCGCCGCGGCGGCCTTCTCGACGAACACGTGCTTCCCGGCCCGGACGCAGGCCTCGAGGTGGATCGGGTGGAACGCGACGGAGGAGGTGATGATGACGATGTCCATCGGAACCGCCGCCAGCATCTTGCGGTAGCCGTCGAAGCCGATGAAGGTCGTCTCCGGAGTGACCGTCACGCGCCGCTCGCCGGGCTTGAGGTTCTTCTCCGCCCACGCGGCCAGCGTCGCGCCGAACTTCGCGGAGCGGTCGGACAGCGCGTCCGCCGCCGCGACGATCTCGACCGCCGGATCCGCCTCCAGGCAGTTGATGGCGGCCCCGCCGCCGCGGTTCCCGCAGCCGATCACCCCGACGCGGATGCGCTCGCTGCCCGCGGCGAGCATGCGGGGCGGCGCCGCGGCGGCGAGGGCCGGGATCGATGCGACGGCGGTGGCGGATCGCCGGAGGAAGTCGCGGCGGGTCGGGGCGGACGCGTTCGGGCTCATCGTTCTCTCCTTGCGCGGGCGGCCGTCGCGGTGCGCCGGGCCCCGCCGCGGTTCATCCCTATCACGTCGCGGCGCGTCCCGCCACAGGTTCGGCGGGCATGCGGGCGTGCCGCGTGACGTAGGCGTTGTTGCGGGCGGTGTCGGCGACGCAGTCGGCGAGGTCGGGATGCTGGGTCTCGTAGACGAACCAGCCGTCGTAGCCGGTCTCCTCGAACGCGGCGAAAGCGGCGGGCCAGTCGATCGGGCCGGGCTCCTCGATCAGCTTGTCCTCGTTCTTCACGTGCACCGCGCAGATCCGCCGGCCGAGCAGCTTCACGCCCGGCACCGTCTCGGCGCCGAAGCCGTAGAAGGCCATGTTGAAAGGGTCGTAGTAGACGCCCACCGACGGCCGGTCGGCGAGGTCCACGAGTTTCCGGTTGTCCGCGGGGCTCAGCGAGTTCTCCAGCCCGAGCATGACGCCCGCGTCCGCGGCGGCTGCGGCGACGGCCTGCAGGTTCGCCACCATCGGGCCGTAGGAGGCCTCGCGGGTCATGTCCGGTGCCGCGTCCTTGAAGAACGAGACCAGGATCACGCCGCAGCCGAGCATCTCCGCCGCGCGGATCGACAGGCGCAGGCTCTCGGGCGCCTTCGGGTCGGAAAGGGTGATGCCCTTGTCCCACACGCCGGAGAGCGACGGGACGCGGATGCCCCACCGGTCGCTCTCGCGCTTGTACGCGCGCACGACGTCCCCATCGCGCAGGTTCTTCGCGCCCGACGTCACCTGCAGCTCGACGCCCGAGATGCCGGGCATGCCCGCGGCGGCGCGGAGGACGCCGAGATCGCCGACCATCCTCATGCTCGCCGCGCGGATGCCCAGCTTGAGCGGGCATCGCGCCCGAGGCGCCGGCGGGGCGTCCGCCGCGCGGGCGGCCCCGGGCATCGCGCCCGCCGCCAGCCCCATCACGCAGGACTTGAGGAACCCCCGCCGCGCGACGTGGAATCCGTCAGGAGTGGTCATCGTCATCGCCTCCATGTCCTTCTCCGTCGCCTCCGTGCGATCCGTGGCGGGCCTTCCTCCGCCGCAGCAGGGCCAGGGCCGCGCCCGCCGCGATCAGCACGCCGCCGGCGGATGCCGCGAAGGGTACGCCCGGCCCGGCCGCCGAGGCGAGGCCGATCGGCGGGCCGACGAGGTGGGCGGGCACCGGCATCGCCGATGCCGTGCATCGATCGGGGAAGCGCCGCGGCGCCCGGGGCCTGCGGTTCGGGCTTGCGCGGGACGATGAAACGGCCTATCAAACGACGTAACATTAGTAAATCGAGGTGGGCCATGGCGGTCCGGACGAAGGCGGGCGGGGATGGTCGGTACGCGGTGCCTGCGGTGGACGGCATGCTGGACATCGTCGAGTTCCTCGCGGGGCAGCCGCGGCCGTGGGGGATCAACGAGCTGGCGCGGGAGCTGGGCATCACGACGAACATGGCCTTCCGCATCCTGCGGCGGCTGACGGAGCGGGGGTACGTCGAGGCGGCGGGCGAGGGGGGCTACCAGCTCGGCACCCGGTTCTTCTCGCTGGGGATGCGGCTCTACACGCGGTTCGAACTCCGGGCGCGAGCCCGGCCGCATCTCGAGCGGCTGGCGTCGTCGACCGGGGAGACGTGCCAGCTGCACGTCCTCAACGCCCGCGGCATGCTGGTGGTCGACGTGGTGAACCCGCGCGCCGACTTCTTCCTGCAGGTCGTGCCGGGCGCGCACCTCAACTGTCACGCCAATGCTTTCGGCAAGGCGGTGCTCGCGTTCCTGCCGTCCGCGGAGGCGCGGCGGTACCTGGCCGGGAAGCTCGAACGCATGACTGACCGGACGCTGATCTCCGCCGCGGCGGTGGTCCGCCAGTTCGACGCGATCCGCGCGACCGGCCTCGCCTACGACCGGGAGGAGTACGTGCGGGGCGTCCACTGCGTCGGCGCGCCGGTCTTCGACGCCTCCGGCGCGGTCGCTGCGGGCCTCGGGACCACGGGCCTGGCGATGGCCCGGGAGGGCGCGGGGGCGGAGACGTGCGAGCGGGCGGTGCTCGACTGCGCCGCCGCGGTCTCGAAGGACATCGGTTACGCTGGCGAGCGCTTCGAGGCGTGGAGGAAGCGGTCGTGAACTCCGCCATTCCCGCCTTCGCCGCGTGCGCAGCGGCCGTCCTTGCGGCAGCCGCGCCGCCGTCCCGTCCGCATCCGATCGTCGCGTGGCTGCCGCCGGAGTCGCTGCCGTCCGAGCCGGCGACGCGGGCGCTGACACCCGACGAAGCTGCGGCGGCCTTGGAGCGCGACTGGCTGTTCCAGTGCGACGGGCGTCCTTCGCGGGGCGCCGTGGAGGCGGAGATCCGGCGCGCACGGCGCATCGCCACGGCCCTGGCCGACGGCCCCGCGCGGTCCGTTGCATCGTCCGCCCTGGAACGGCTGGCGGCGATCGAGGCCTCCCTGAAGGATCCGGCCGTCCCGCGGTGCGTACCCCCGCGGCCCGACGGCATCGCCGGACGGTGGTCGTTCGAGGGCACGGACGACGAGGTGTCGGCGTTCAGGCCCCTGGGATCCTGGGTCTTCGTCGACGGCGTGTTCGCAAACGGAGTGGCGCTCGGCGGCGGCGCCTACGCCGACGCCGGGGCGCAGGCCCATGGCGTCTTCGCAGGGTCCTACTCGGTGACCGCGTGGATCCGGACCTCGTCGGACGAGGCCGATGTGATCGGGACCGGGGTGGGGCGGGACCACGTCCTGCTGATGGCCTTCCGCGGCGTGGTGCGGGGCCATCACTGGACGGCCGGCGGTGCGAACGTGATCGACGGAAAGACCCCGTTGGCCGACGGCGCATGGCACCACATCGCGCAGGTCGTCGACGGCACGACGATCCGGCTCTACGTCGACGGGAAGCCGGACGGCGAGCAGCCCTTCAAGGGCCGCGCCGCCGTGCCGCCCGCGCCGCTGCTGATCGGCGCGCGGTCCATGGATCCCGCGTCGCTCCGGTCGAGATTCCAGGGCGAGATGGACGAGATCCTGCTGCTCGGCCGGGCGCTGGGCGCCGACGAGATCGCCGGCCCCCACGCCGCCGGGCGCGCCGCGCTGGAGGCATCGGCCGGGGCCTCGCGCGAGCCCTACCTGGCGGTGCGGCGCATCAAGCGCGACCTCATGGTCCGCGACCCCGCGGTCGACTTCAGCCGCGTCGTCTTCATCGACCAGCCGTATCCGCAGGGCGCGGAATGGGCGCACGAGGCGCGGCACCGCAACGGCACGATGGCCGTGCCCGGCGGGCGGCTGCTGACGCTCGAAGGCCTGCACCCGGGCGGCACGGTGCGCAAGCTCGCGCCGGCGGACGGCCCCGCCGCGTTCTGGCGGCCGGACGTGTCGTTCGACGGCCGCCGCGTGCTCTTCTGCATGAAGCCGGCGGCGGAGAAGGCCTTCCACCTGTACGAAATCGGCGCGGACGGAAAGGGGGTCCGCCGGATCACGGACGGCGACTACGACGATCTCGACCCGATCTACCTTCCGGACGGGCGCCTCCTGTTCTCGACCTCGCGCGCGAACACCTACGTCCGCTGCATGCCCTACACGTACGCGTACGTGCTGGCGCGCTGCGACGCGGACGGCAGGAACCTCTACGTCGTCAGCCCCGGCAACGAGCCCGACTGGCTGCCGTCGCTGTTGAACGACGGACGCGTGATCTTCACGCGGTGGGAGTACACCGACAAGGCGCTGTGGCGGATCCAGAGCCTCTGGACGATGAACCCCGACGGATCCAGCCTCTCGGCCTTCTGGGGCAACCAGAGCGTCTGGCCCGACATGCTCGTCGAGCCGCGCGCGATCCCCGGGAGCCGCCGCGTGATGTTCAGCGGCTGCGGCCACCACGACTGGTTCGGCGGTCCGATCGGCATCGTCGACCCCGCCCAGGGCTTCAACTTCCCCGACGGGCTGACGAAGGTCACGGCCGACGTGCCGTGGGCCGAGTGCGGGCCTCCGCCGGTCGACCCGGTCGAGAGCGCCGCCTACGAACCCGCCGGCCGGTTCGGCGCGTACAAGACGCCGTATCCGCTCTCCGACCGTCTCTTCCTCGTCTCGGCGCGCACCGGCGGGCTGAACACGCCGCGGGACAAGCAGCCGGGGAGCTTCAAGCTCTACCTGATGGACGTCGACGGCAACCGCGAGCTGATCCACGAGGGCGCGTTCAACATCCTCCACGCGATGCCGCTGCGCCCGAGGCCGGCCCCGCCGGTGATCGCCGACCGCGTCGAATGGCCCGGGACCGGGCCGGACCGCAAGCCCGCCGCGCCGGGCGTGCTCTTCTCGGGGGATGTCATCCAGGGACCGACGCGGATTCCGCGCGGCGAGGCGAAGTGGCTGCGCGTGGTCGCGATGGACGCGAAGACCTACTCGTCGTGGATCCGCGAGGAGATGCCGCACCAGCACTCGGGTCCGGCGGTTTCGCTGCTGCAGGCCGACGGCGTGAAGCGGATCGTCAGCGAGGTTCCGGTGGAGGCCGACGGTTCGGTGAACTTCGAGGCGCCCCCGGGCGTGGCGCTGCATTTCCAGCTTCTCGACGGCGGGCGTCGCGCGATCCAGACGATGCGCTCCTTCGTCGGCGTCATGCCCGGCGAGCGGCGCGGCTGCGTCGGCTGCCACGAGATGCACAGCGTCGCCCAGGTGAACGCGCGCGGCGCGGCCCTGGAGCGCGCCCCGTCCGCGATGACGCCGCCGCCGTGGGGCGCGGACACGACGCTGGGCTACGAGCGGTCGATCCACCCGATCCTGGAGAGGCACTGCGGCGCCTGCCACCAGGGGGACGGCAAGGGGCGGAAGGCCTTCGACGTCACGCTGCGGCCGGGGCTCGGCATCTTCAAGGAGCCCTACGTCACGCTCGTCGGCGGGTCGCTGTACCACGGTCCGAAGTCGCTCGAACCGCCCGCGACGATCGCTGGATGCCTGCCGGTCGAAACGTGGCCCACCGCCGGCGCGCCGGAGGGCGTGCGGACGTTTCCGCCGATGACGTGGATGTCGCGCACGAGCCGCCTCGTGAACCACTACGCCTCCGGGGCGCATCACGCCGAGGTGCGGATGCCGGAGGCCGAGCGCCGCGTGCTGGCCGCCTGGGTCGACCTCACCGCGCCCTACCGGGGCGACGAGGAGATCCGCGCGCTGCCCGATCCCGACTTCCCCGGCATCGGGGACCTCCCCGTCCGCCCGCGCGTGCGCACCGCGCCGGTGATCGACCGCTTCAACCTGCCCCAGGACGGCGTGGCCAGGGCGATGTCCGCATCCGCCGGAAAGGCGACGCCATGAGAATCGCCTCTTCCGGCCGACACGGAGGTCGGCCCTCCGGCCCGTCGGCATGCCGTTCGGTTTCGCGACTGGAGGGCCGGGCTCTGTCCCGGCCGTTCCGGTCCGGGGCGCTCGCCGCGTTTCTCAGCCTCGTCGCCGCGGTCGCACCCGCGGCGGAATCGGAAGCCACCGGTGTCGCGTCGCCGCTGCCCCCGCTGGCGGTTCACGTGAAGCGCGACACCCTCGCTGCGACCCTGCTCGCGAGCCGCGCCGCGCTGGCCGCATGGCGCGCGGAGCAGGCCGCCGTGCGGCCGGGGCTGGTGTGGGGCCCGTGGTCCGTCAGCGCGGCGGGCAAGCCCGACGCGCCCGCCCCCGCGGTCGATCCCGCGGCGAAGGACGCGGAGGGCGCGCCCCTCTGGCAGCCGCGGGCCGGATGGAAGGACGGCCAGTTCCTCCCGCTGGTTCCTGCCGGGCAGCCGAACGCGCCCGCGACCGTGTGGCTGACGCGAACCGTCGTCGCCTCGCGACCCGCGACGGTGACCGTCGGCCTCGGCGGTGGCGACCGGATCGAGGTGCGGATCAACGGCACAGTCGCGCACACGCTCGACACCCGCGCCTGCTACGAGCGCTATGGCTGCAGTCTCGCGACGGACACGATCCACGCCGACCAGGTCATGGTGGGTTTGGCGCTCCCCGCGGGCACGAACCGGCTGACCCTCGGTGTGTCGCAGTCCGACATCGGGCGCCAGGCCCCGTTCCGTCTGTGGTTCTCCTCCGCGCCGAATCCCGTGCCGCACCTCTGGCAGCGCATCCGCCGCGACTTCCCGCCGTCGGGCCATGCGTTGCTGGAGGCCGTGCCGTACCCGTGGTTCGAAGCCGGGGGCTGGTTCGACGCGGACGATTCGCGGCTCGAACGCGCGTTCGTCGCCGATGTCGCGGCCTCCAACGCGCCGCTCGCCGCGCTGCTCGGCCCGCCTCTCGCCGCCCTCGAGTCGGCGAAGGCCCCGGCCGGCGACCCCCGGTGGCTCGACCTTTGCGTCACCGCCGCGGAGCAGGCGCGGGCGGCGGACCGGCTCGGCCGGCTGGCGGCGGCGGTGGCGGAACTCGCGCGTTCGCACCCGGCGTATCCGGCGGATCGTCTGCTTGGCGAGATCGACGGGCTGCGCTCGGCGGTTCTTCGCGGCGAGCCGTCGCGCCCCGCGGTGGACGCCCTCGCGCGCCGCGCCCTGGTGGACGAGAGCCCGCTGCTGAAGGGGCGGAAGCTCCTCTTCTCCCGCCGGTACACGTACGACTCGCGGCATTACTACGACGACTACTACGCGGGCCTTCGCGAATGGGGCGGGAACCTCTGCGAACTCGACCCCGCCACGGGCAAGGTCCGCGAGATCGTGCCGAAGCTCGCGGGCGGTATCTTCGACCGCTACGACCTCTCGCGGGACGGCCGGCGCGTCGTCTTCGGGTATCGCGCGCCGCGGCCCGAGGGCTTCCGCATCTGGGAATGCCGCCTCGACGGCTCCGGCCTGCGGCAGCTCACGGCTCCGCCCGCCGACGAGCCGGAGCGCATCGCGCGGCACGCGGGCTACACGCGCGAGGCGATGGAGAAGGACCCGCGGCTCTACGGTCACTGGACCGACGACCTGCACCCGTGCTACCTGCCCGACGGCCGGATCGTCTTCGTCTCGAGCCGCTCCGAGCGCAGCGTCCTGTGCGGCGGGCACCCGCTGACCTGCACGACGCTCCACCGGATGGATGCCGACGGCCGCGACCTGCACGAGCTTTCGCAGGGCGCGCTGACCGAGTCGACGCCGACGCTGCTCGACGACGGCCGCATCCTCTACACGCGCTGGGAGTACGTCTACAAGGGCATTGCCGCCGTCCAGTCGCTCTGGGCGATGCGTCCCGACGGCACGGCCTCGGAGGAGATCTACGGCCACAACATCGACAACCCCGGCGTCTTCTTCGCCGGCCGCCAGATCCCCGGCGCGCCGGACCGCGTCGTCGCCGTCGGCTGCGGCCACGAGCCGCTCGCCGTGGGTTCGATCCGCGTGATCGACCGCGCGAAGGACCGCCGCACGAAGGACGCGATGACGAGCCTCACGCCCGAGGTCGAGACGCGAAACCTCCGCGGGTTCTTCCAGTACCGCAACGGCCGGTGGAACGCGGAGGACGTGTACGGCCCGTTCTATACCGACCCGTACCCGCTCTCGGAGCACTTCTTCCTCGTCTCGCACAACCCGTCCTCGCGGTACAACGACCGCGACGCCTACGGCATCTGGCTGATCGACACGTTCGGCAACCGCGTGCCCGTGTATGACGACCCGGAGATGTCCTGCTTCCAGCCGACGATCCTCGCCCCGCGCGCCGCGCCGCCCGCGCTGCCGCCGATGATCGCGGACGAGGCCGCGACCCACGGCGAGGCGACCGTGCTGCTGGTGGACCTCCACCGCGGCTTCACCAACGTCGCGCCGGGCACCGTGAAATACCTGCGCGTGATGGAGCAGATCCCGCGCTCGTGGGCGGCCTCGCAGGTGCAGCCGGGCGACGGCATCCCCGGCCAGACGACCGCCGTCTCGCTCAACACCCACATCTGGATCGGCGTGCTGCTCGGCGTCGTCCCGGTCGAGGCGGACGGCTCGGCGTTCTTCCGCGTGCCGGCGCGGCGCAACCTCTACGTCACCGCGCTCGACGGCGACTTCCTGGAAGTCCAGAAGATGCGGACCTTCGTCAACTTCCAGCCCGGCGAGACGCGCTCGTGCGTCGGCTGCCACGACCCGCGCGACGGCACCCCCGTCACGACGCGGCCGCTGGCGATGAACCGCGCGCCCTCGGCCATCGCCCCGCAGCCCGGCGACGCCGGTCCGCGTCCGATCCACTATCCGTCCGACGTCCAGCCGGTGTTCGACCGCCACTGCGTCGCCTGCCACGGCGGCGACAAGCCGAAGGGCGGCCTCGATCTGACCGGGGAGATGACGACGCACTTCAACCGCTCCTACGAGACGCTCCTGAAGAAGGGCCTCGTGAACTTCATCCAGGAATGGACCGGGCCCGCGCCGGAGCAGGCCGGTCCGGGCCACGTGCCGAACGGAAGCATGCTCTTCTCCGAGGCCGTCGCGCCGTACACGTTCGGTTCGCACCGCAGCCGCCTGATCGAGGTCCTGCGCAAGGGCCACCACGACGTGAAGCTCCCGCGCGAGGAGTTCATCCGCATCGCGACGTGGGTCGATGCCAACGTTCCGTACTACGGCTCCTACTTCGGCCGGAAGAACATCGCCGCGAAGGGGCGCCCGGGGTTCCGCCCGGCCCCGACGCTGGAGTCCGCGCGCGGGATCGAGCCGCCGCCCTACGTGCCGCCGGCCCTGCCGGCGAAACTTCTCGCGTCGTGGGGGGCGGACGCGCTGCCCGCGGCGTTCGACGGCACGGCCGGGGTGGCCGGCGCCGCCCCCGGCGCGCACGAGGCGGTCTCGGTCGCGCTGTGGGTCCGGCCGGAGAGCCTCGGCAACCGGTGGAACCCGCTGCTCTTCACGGACGGTGGGGGCGCGTCGGCCTTCCATTTCAGCCTGCTCGAGGACGGCACGCCGAACGTCGCGGTCAACTACGGCGGCAAGATGTGGATGCACAGCCGCGCCGAAACGGCGGTCGCGCCGGGCGCGTGGCGGCACGTCGCCGTCGCGTGCGATCCCCGCGCCGGCGGTTCGATCCGCTTCTTCGTCGACGGCCGCCCCGCCGGCCGCAAGCCGCTGGACCTCGGCGTGCCGGTCGACCTCGCCGCCTTCCGCCTCGGCGCCTGGAACCAATGGGCGAAACAGCCCGCCAGCAACTTCCACGGCGTGATGGCCGGCGTGCGGCTGTACGCGGGCCTGCTGACCGACGACGAGGTCGCGGCGCTGGCCCGCACGGGACCGGATGCGGCGGTGCGACGGTAAGCCGGGCGGGTTCACCCGCGGGGCGTGTCATGCGGTCATGGAGTCGTGGGTTTGCCCGCGCGGCGAGGGAACCGGCGATCCGCACGACACGCTGTGCGGGCAACTGCAGGTGTGCCGACGCCAACGCAAGCCCGGCCCCTGCGATTCGCAACCCGCCTGCAACCTGGCTTTCCGCCGCGGCCCGTGGACCTCGCCACCGAGTCCCCCGGCACGAGGAGCTGCGAGCCATGCCCATTTCTGTGGCGCATCCGGCGCGCCTGTGGTGAAGTAGGCGGCACGATGAACCCGCGCGTTCTGTCCGCCACGCTCGCCGCCCGGTCGTCGGCGCTGCGCCGGTGGGGCGACCGCTTCGGCTTCGAGAGCCGAGATGTCCGCCATCCGCGCCTGTCGCGATAAAGGAGAGGCCGTGAAGAGAACCGTCAGCCTGGGTCTTGCCGCTGTCCTGCTCGCACCGCCGGCCGCCCTGTGCGAGGCGCCGACGACGACGGAATCCCCGGGCGGCTTTGCGGTCGCTTCGAAGCTGGAGGAGTTCCTCGGCGAACCGGTCCTCGTGCCGATGCAGGAGCTCTGGAAGGGGCGCGGGGGGTGGGGCGGAATCGTGGCGGCGCGGGACGGGACGCTGGTGGTGTTCCGGTCGCCCGGCGGTGGCGAGTGCCGGCGCAGCCGCGACGGCGGGAAGACCTGGGATGCCGACATCGTCATCGCGCCCGACGCGAAGGGCGGCCGCGCGCTGGTGGACGAGTCGAACGGCGACCTGCTCTATGCGAATCCGCCGTCCGGCTGGCTCTACCGCAGCCGCGATTCCGGCGCCACGTGGACGTGCGAGACGAACGCGATCCTTCCCGACGGCTTCGGACTCGTTCCGACCCTCGAGGGCGTCTCCGCGATGCAGGCCGGCATCACGCTGGCGTTCGGACCGCGCAAAGGCCGGCTGATCATGCCCGCGCGCATCACGGGGCCGAAGGGTTCGAACGCCGTCGGGTGGCGGCCGTACCACTACAGCACCGCGCTCTACAGCGACGACGGCGGGAAGGTCTGGCAGACCAGCAAGCCCTTCCCCGTGATGGGCACCGGCGAGGCGACGCTGGCGGAACTCTCCGACGGCAGCATCCTCTACAACTCCCGCGAGCACATGAGCCGCGGCAACCGCTTCTTCGCGACGAGCCACGACGGCGGCGACCTGTGGATCGACGCGCGTCGCAGCGCCGAGCTGCCCGACGGCGCGCGCGGCACGTCCTACGGCTGCATGGGCGGCATGGTCCGCCTGCCCGTCGCCGGGCGCGACATCCTGATCTACAGCAACCTCGACACCGACTCCGGCGAGATGCCGAGGCAGGTCGGGGCCTCGATCGTCAAGGGCCGGGAGAGGATCACCGTCTGGGCGAGCTTCGACGGCGGGCGCACGTGGCCGGTCAAGCGCCTGGTCTACGAAGGTCCCAGCGCCTACTCCAACCTCGGCGTCGGCCGCTCCGGCACGCCGTGCGCGGGCCGGATCTTCCTCGTCTTCGAGGGCAGCGCGGCGGGCTGCAGCGAGGCCGTCCACGTCGCCTCGTTCAACCTCGCCTGGCTGCTCGACGGCCGCGACATCGCCGGGTTCCTCGCGAAGCAACCCTGACGGACGGTTCCTCTGCCATGCCGTCGCCGCCCGTCCATCTCGCCGCCCTGCTTCTCGCGCCGCTGACCGTCGCGGCGGCGGGCGGCGGCTTCGAGGGCGGGATCGGCGTGGTGGACATCACGTCCACGGGGGCCGTCGTGCTGGCGGGCTCGCCGGTCCGGGTGGCGACGGCGGAGGTCGCGAGCCGTCTGCAGGTCCGCGCGCTGGTCCTCGCCGCGGGCGGGCGCAAGGTGGCGATCGTCGCGCTGGACACGCTGAAGTACCCCGTCGAGCACGTGGAGCGGGCGCGCCGGCGGATCGAGGAGACGACGGGCATCCCGGCCGGCCACGTCGTCCTCTGCGCGTCGCACACGCACCGCGGCCCGCTGTGGAGCCACTACGGGGACCAGCTGGTGACGCCCATCGCCGAGGCGGTGGCGATCGCGACGCGCGATCTCGCGCCCTGCAGCCTCGGAGCGGCGAAGGGCAGGGCCGAGGGCGTCAGCGAGTGCCGGCGGGTGGTCAGGGAGGGCCACGCCTGGAACCGGTGGCAACTGGCCCCCGGGGAAGCCGACACGTACCCGGCGGAGGGACCGGCCGATCCGGAATTCGACGTCCTCGCGGTGACCGGCGGCGACGGGAAGCTCAAGGCGATCGTGTACAACTTCGCCTGCCACGCCGCGAATACGCGGACTTCCGTGATCTCGGCGGACTACCCGGGCGACGTCGAGCGGCATGTCCGGAGCCGTCCGGGCTACGATGTCCCCGTGCTGTTCCTGGCCGGCGCGTGCGGCGACGTGAATCCGGTCTACAGCGCGGCGCAGGGGCTTCTCGGGGAGCGGCTCGGCGCGGCCGTCATCGACTGCCTTGGCCGGCTCGAACCCATCGCCGGGCCGTCGCTCTCGGTGGAAGGCCGGGAGCTGCGGATGCCGGGCCGGGAGCATCCGGAGTTCCGGGAGGCCGAGGTTGCCCGGAACTGGCCCGGGCAACTCGAGCACTACCGGAAGTCCTTCGACGACATGAAGCGGCGGGAGAAGCCGGCCTATCCGTTCGCCCTGACCGGCATCCGGATCGGCGACCGCTTGGCGATCGCGACCGTCCCCGGCGAGCTGTTCTGCGAGATCGGGATGGCCATCAAGACGCGGTCGCCGTTCCGGCACACGATGGTCGTCGAACTTGCCAACGGCGCCCACGGTTACATCCCCACGGCGAAGGCGTTCGAGGGCGGAAGCTACGAGACATGGTTCGGCGAGCATTCCTGCCTCACGACGCGGGCCGGGGAGATCGTCGAGATGGAGTCGGTGGACATCCTGAACAACCTGAAACGAGCGGAGATGACCCCATGACACGCACCCGGACCGTGGCCGGCATCCTGTCGGTCCAGCTGTTCGCCTCCCCGGCCGTCCGCGGTGCCGACGAGGCGGCGTGGGTGCGGTTGAGGGATCCGCTGGACACCAGCGTCGTGAAGGTCGGCGAGACGATCTTCACGGACCGGCCGTACGCGTTCGAGTCGTATCCCAAGGAGATGGATGGACTGGCCTTCGTGCGCGGCGGCATCGAGTCGACATTCACGGTCGCGGTTGCGCGCGACGGCATCCTGCGGGCGCTGACGGCCGCGCCGGAGACGAAGGCGGCCCACGGGCAGGCGGCGTCGCTGCGGAGGCTGGGCTTCGAGGAGGTCGCCGAGGCCGGCCGGCACCAGTTGTTCGGCGCGTCGCCGGCGGACCGCGTCGCGCTCTTCCGCAAGACGGTGAAGGCCGGCGAGAGCTACACGTTCCATCGCTGGACCGTCGTTGCGGCGGGGCGGATCGAGGAGTCGCCGTTCAAGAAGATGGTGGCGCAGTACGCGCGCGACGAGGCGACCGGCCGGCATGTGCGGGAGAACCTGCTGTTCCTGCAGCCGGACTACGTGGTCTTCGTGCCGAAGCAGAAGCGGGAGATCGTCGGCGACCGCTACAACGATCACTTCCAGGTCTTCGACAAGCCGGACGGCACCCTCTTCGCCGCGTGGACGCAGGCGACGCGGGAGGGGGACGTCGACCAGCACGTCTGCTTCTCGCGCAGCCGGGACAAGGGGCGGACATGGACCGAGCCGGTGATCCTTGCCGGGTCGGCGAGTTACGTGAATCCGCAGCCGATCGCGAGCTGGCAGCAGCCGATGGTGTCGAAGTCCGGCCGCATCTACATGCTCTGGAACCAGCGCGTGTCGAACGACCCGCTTCACCACGGGATCATGATCGGGAAGTACTCGGACGACGACGGCGACACGTGGTCGCAGCCGCGCGTCGTGACGCTGCCGCGCGTGAACCGCGACCCGCCCGGCAAGCCGCCGAGCTGGTGCATCTGGCAGCGGCCGCTGAGGCTGGGGAAGGACGGGAAGTACCTCGTCGGCCTCACGCGCCACGGCGTCGTCACGGGCGAGACCGCGACCGCCGCGGCGGCGGAGTCGGAGAAGGAGAACAAGGACGGCCGGCTGCAGTCCAAGCTCGCCGGCTCGACCGTCGAGTTCATCCAGTACGACAACATCGACGACGACCCGGCGATCGAGGACATCCGCGTCGTGCTGCTCGCCGCCAACGAGAAGGAGATGGCGGTGATCGATCCGAAGTGGGGCCTGTGCTGCCAGGAGGCGGGCATCGTCAACCTGCCCGACGGCCGCCTCTTCGCGCTGATGCGCACCAGCGCCGGCTCGCCCTACTGGAGCCAGAGCCGCGACAAGGGCCTGAACTGGGATCCGCCGAAGGCTCTGAAGGATGCGGACGGAAAGCCGTACCTCCACCCGTGCGCGCCGTGTCCGATCTACGACCGCAAGGGCCCCGAGGCCTGCAGCGGCGAGTACTTCGCCTTCGTGTCGAACGAGGAGCGCAGCGAGAAGAACTCCTACAGCCCGCGCGGACCGCTCTTCCTGATCGCCGGCAGGTTCGACTCGCAGGGCGAGCAACCGATCCGCTTCGCCGCGCCCAAGCCCTACCCGTCGCGCCCCTCGGGCAACGCCTTCTACACGAGCCTCACGGTGGTCGACGGCCTGACCGTCCTCTGGATCCCCGACTGGAAGCACTTCCTGATCGGCAAGATCATCGGCGACGAGTGGTTCGAATAGCCGCCGCCACGGAACGAAGGCGTCGAAGTCGAGGGGCGCCAAACCAGGAGGGAGCAGAAACTCCAGGATCCGCCGCCGGCCAGTCGTCGCCCTTCTCCGCTTCCGCCCCCGGCGCTCGGCGCCGGTGAACCGACCGTTCCGTGCTCGACACCCATGCGGCCCCGAACGACTATGCCGCCGTGAATCAGGACAAGCCCCAACGGACGGCCGCTCGGGCCGCGGCGGAACCTGACCGGCCTCTGCCCGGCTGCGCCGGGACGGCGGCGTGCAGCGTTCTCGTCCGGTTCGCTTTTCTCGCTGCCCTGTGGCTCGCGCCGCTCGCGGCCCCGCCCGCCGAAGGCGCGCCGCGCGACCCGAACATCGTTGTGATCCTTGCCGATGACCTCGGCTACGGCGACGTGGGGTGCTACAACGACCGGGCCCGGGTCCCCACGCCCAACCTCGATCGCCTGGCGCGCGAGGGAATGCGGTTCACCGATGCCCACAGTCCGGCGACCGTGTGCACGCCCTCGCGCTACAGCCTGCTGACCGGGCAGATGGCGTTCCGCGTTCCGCGCGGCGGCACGGTCTTCGAGGCCGTCGGCGGGCCGTCGCTGATCGCGCCCGGGCGGCTCACGCTGCCGGGCATGCTCCGGGCGCGCGGCTATGCCACGGCGTGCGTCGGCAAGTGGCACGTCGGTCTGACGTTCTTCGACAAGGAGGGCCGGCCGGTCCGCGGCGGCGGCGTGGAGGCGGTCCGGCGCGTGGACTTCTCGCGCCGCATCGAAGGCGGACCGGTGGACCACGGATTCGACACGTTCTTCGGCACGGCGTGCTGCCCCACGACGGACTGGCTCTACGCGCTCATCGAGGGCGACCGTGTGCCCGTGCCGCCCGCGGGCCCGCTCGACAGGACCCGGTTGCCCCGGCATCCCTACGCCGACGACTGCCGGGCCGGCCTGATCGCCACGAATTTCCCGATGGAGGAGATCGACCTTCTCTTCCTCGCGAAGAGCCGCGAGTTCATCGAGTCGCACGTCCGCCGCGCGCCGGACAAGCCGTTCTTCCTCTACCACGCCGCGCAGGCGGTGCACTTGCCGTCGTTCCCGGCGGAACCGTTCAAGGGCAAGACCACGGCCGGTCCGCACGGGGATTTCATCTTCGAACTCGACCACGTCGTGGGGGAACTGCTGGCCACGCTCGATCGAGCGGGGGTGGCCGGCAACACGCTGGTCCTCTTCTCCAGCGACAACGGGCCCGAGACCGCCGCGGTGGTCCACATGCGCGCCGACCACGGCCACGACGGCGCTCGGCCCTGGCGCGGCATGAAGCGCGACAACTGGGAGGGCGGCCATCGCGTCCCGTTCCTCGTCCGCTGGCCCGGCCGGGTGAAGGCCGGCGCGACCAGCGCGCAGCTCGCCAGCCTGACCGACGTGATGGCGACCGTCGCCGCGATCATCGGGGCCGACCTGCCGCGGGATGCGGGCGAGGACAGTTTCAACCTGCTGCCCGCACTGCTCGGCACGGACCGCGGCCCCATCCGTCCCTACCTGCTCCAGCAGGCCTTCGGCGGGGCGCAAACGCTCTCCATCCGCCGGGGAAACTGGAAGTACCTCGACCACGCCGGCTCCGGCGGCAACCGCTACGAAACCCATCCCGGACTCAAGAAGTTCATACTCCCCGACACCGCGCCCGGCGCGCCCGGCCAGCTCTACGATCTCGACGCCGACCCCGGCGAAACGAAGAACCTCTTCTTCGAGCAACCGCAGATCGCGAAGGAACTGAAGGCGCTGCTCGAGCAATCCAAGGCGTCCGGCCGCAGCCGCGAGGACCGGGCCAACCGCCAACCCTGATCCGGGAGCCGAATGATCCAACCCGCCGTTCATCCGCCTCCCAGGTCCACGGCCACGGTCTCCCGCCGGCACGTCCTTCTCGCCGCCGGAATCGCGGCCTTGGCCGTCCGCCCCGGGCCGGTTCGCGCCGCCGCGCCGGGACGGTTCTTCTCCGTCGGCCGGAAGAACGGCCGCTGGTGGTTCGTCACGCCGGAGGGCAAGCCGTTCTTCTCGATCGCGCTGAACCATATCGATCCCGCGCCGCTGCGCACGACGGCGAACGGGGACCTGTGGGAGCGCAAGTACGGCAACTCGATGGAGCGCTGGCTCAGGGAGGCCGTGGCGCCCGACCTGCTCGCGTGGGGCTTCAACAGCGTCGGCTGGACGCAGGAGGTCGTCACGCGCGGCCTGACGAACCACCGTCACTCGCGCGCCTTCACCTTCGAGGAATACCAGTGGCTCGGGCTGCCGTACTGCCATCAGCTTCCGTTCGCCGACTTCCATCAGTGGGAGGTGGAGACGCGCCACCCCGATTTCGGCAGCGCCGAGTTCGCCGACTGGTGCGACTACGTCGCGCGCGAGCACTGCGCGCGGATGGCGGGCGATCCGAAGCTCATCGGCTACTTCTACATCGATTGCCCGACGTGGATTCACACGCGGCCCCACAACGAGTGGAAGGGGCCGCTCTTCGATCCCGGGAAGCTGAAGACCGACGCGGGCCGCCGGGAACTCACCGCGCTCGCGACGCAATGGTACCGGGTCACGCACGACGCCATCCGCCGCTACGACAAGCACCACCTCATTCTCGGCGACCGCTACGAGGCCGGCCAGCCGATGGCCGAGGAGGTCGTGCGCGCCGCGCTGCCGTACGTCGACGTGCTGAGCTTCCAGCATTTCAAGCAGCCCGACGAGGTCGCCGCGAATCTCCGCCAATGGCACGACCTCACCGGCAAGCCCGTGCTGCTGGCCGATCAGTGCGTGTCCATCCGCGGGCCCGACGGCGTGCAGCGTCACGATGGCGCGGGCTACGCCGCCACCCTGGCCGCGCTGCGCGGTCTGCCCGGCTGCGTCGGCTACCACCTCTGCGGCGCGTATCTCCGCAACACCGCCCGCAACCGCGCCCTGCGCGCCGCCGACGAGACGCCCGACACCGCGGCGATCGACGCCATCACCGCCGCCAACCGCGACGCGGCGGCGTGGATGAAGACGCAGGAATAGGCCGTGACGTCCGCCTCTCATGGCCTCAGGGTGAATCGAATGAAATCCTTCCCTTGCGCCTGCCTGCTGCTCCTGTTCTGCGCCGCTTCCGCGCCCGGTGCGCCCCGGCCGAACATCATTCTCATCCTCGCGGACGACATGGGTTGGCGTGATCCGGCCTGTTTCGGCGGCACGGCGGTGCCCACGCCGCACATGGACGCGTTGGCGGCGTCGGGATTGAAGATGACGCGCTTTTACTCCTCGAGCGCCGTATGCTCGCCCACCCGGGCGGCGATTCTCACCGGGCGCTATCCACTGCGTTTCGACATCCGCAAACACCTGACGGACGACGAGACGCACTTGCCGCGCTGCGTGACCACGCTCCCCGGTCTTCTGAAGCAGAAGGGGTATCAGACCGCCCATGTCGGCAAGTGGCACCTCGGCGGCCTGCACCTCGCCCATGCCAGGAATCGCAACGCCAGCATTCCCGGGCCGCGTGAGCACGGTTTCGATCATTACCTCTGCCAGAACGAGGAGCCGCCCCTGCGTCCCCGTCTCGGCAGGGAACGCCGTCTCTACGCCGATGGCGGCACCTGCCTCCTGCGGGACGACGTGCCGGTGCCGGAGAGCGATCCCTACTTCAAGATGCACCTCACCGACATCATCGGCGCCGAGAGCGTACGGTTCGTCGAGAAGTCCCATGCGGACGGGAAGCCCTTCTTCCTCAATATCTGGCATCTCGTGCCGCACCTCCCGTACGAGCCCGGTAGCGAGCCGCATTGGAGCAACACCGCCGCGCCCGGCATCAGCGATGACCAGCACCGTTTCCGCTCCATGATGGCCCACATGGATGCGACCATCGGCGATCTCGTGAAGAAGCTCGACGAACTCGGCATCCGCCGCCAGACGCTCATCGTCCTCGCCAGCGACAACGGCGGCGTCTATGAGGGCGACATCGGTCCGCTCAAGGGCGGCAAGACCGATCTGCATGAGGGCGGCATCCGGGTCTCCGCCATCGCGTCATGGCCCGGCCGGATTCCCGCAGGCGGCACCAGCACCCGGGCCGGCACCACCGCCGACCTTCTGCCGACTCTGTGTGCTGCCGCCGGAGCCGCCGTCCCGGCCGAGGCCAAGGTCGACGGCGTGAATCTGCTGGCGCACTGGCAAACCGGCACCGACATCGCCCGCCCAGACCCCTTGCTCTGGCAGATGGATCTCTACCCGAATCTCCAGCGCCACTACCCGAAGCCCGAGCCTTACGCCACCGAGGCGGTCATGGATGGCAGGTGGAAGCTCCTCAGCCGCGATGCGGAGCCGCTGGAGCTTTTCGACTTGGACAACGATCTCGCCGAGCAGACCAATCTGCTCGGCCAGCATCCCGACATCGCCAGCCGCCTCGCGAAGGCCGTCCGCGCCTTCCTCGACGAGCCGAGAGATCGCAGCGGACACGTGGCGAAGTGAACACCCCGACCGCTTCCTGGTGAACATCACGTTCACCCTGGTCCTTAACCCCCTCGGTGCAGGGCTTCATGATGCGATGTCGAGAACCGGCAACGCCATGGGCTCGGGTGCATGAAACCGGTTGCGGTTGCGTTGCCCCGCGGCGATAACATCCCGGCATGAGAACGATCCTGACGCTCCTGGCATCCCTCGCGGCCATGTCCCTGTGCGCGGCGGGGGACGCGGTTCGAATCGACCCCGGGGCGCCGTGGGTTCTCGTCAATCCGGGCGCGGGATTCCAGGACGGCGAGCGGCCGGGGGCGATGATCATCGGCATGGACCGCACGACGAAGGGGCGGATCTGGGGCTGCTGGACGGGCACGGGGGACAAGAAGGACGGCTACTTCCTCCTCGCCACCAGCGACGACGGTGGTGAGTCCTGGTCGAAGCCGCGGCTTGCCGTCGGCGCGCGCGCGAATGCCGCCCACCGGATGTACGGGGCGCTGGTAGGGAACCTCTGGACCGATCCGCTCGGCCGGCTCTGGCTGTTCTTCGACCAGCAGATCGGCGACCCACAGGGCCGCATCACGAACTGGAGGATGCGCTGCGACGACCCCGACGCCGCCGGGGCGGCCTGGTCGGAGCCGGTGCAGTTCGCGGAGGGCTGCACGCTCTGCAAGCCGACGGTGCTCTCGAACGGCTACTGGCTGCTGCCGGTGTCCGACTGGCACAAGAAGACCGCCCGCGTGTTCGCGTCCACCGACCAGGGCCGCACCTGGGGCGAGCGCGGCCACGTGATGTTCCCAGGCTGGGAGTTCGACGAGCACATGATGGTGGAGCTGCACGACGGCCGCCTGTGGATGCTCGCGCGCACCACGACCCAGCCGTTCGAGTGCTTCTCCTCCGACCGCGGCGCCACGTGGAGCGAGCCGCGCCAGGCCGCCACGGTGCAGAACGTGAACGCCCGCTTCTTCCTCCGCCGGCTCGCGTCGGGCCGGATCCTGCTCGTGAAGAACGGTCCGCCGACCGAGCGCCTGCAGCGCCGCTCGCACATGTCCGCGTGGCTCTCCGAGGACGAGGGGCGGACGTGGAAGGGCGGGCTGCTGCTCGACGAGCGCGCGTCGGTGTCATACCCCGACGGCTTCGAGGCTCCCGGCGGACTGATCCACATCCTCTACGACTGGAACCGGCACACCGACGCCGAGATCCTGATGGCGAAGTTCCGCGAGGAGGACGTGCTCGCCGGCAAGATCGTGTCGAAGGACGCGAAGCTGCTCATGCCCGTGAACAAGGCGACCGGCCCGAAGCCCGAGAAGCTCTACAACGGCATCGAGATGCCGCTGCCCTGGCCGCCGCCGTTCCGCGATCCGAAGTCCACCGAGCCGATGCCGGTGCCCTACCTCGAGCGGCCGCCGAAGACCATCCCGATCGACGTCGGCCGGCAGCTTTTCGTCGACGACTTCCTCGTCGAGCGCACGACGCTCCGGCGCACCTATCACCAGGCCGTGACGTTCGCGGGCAACCCGGTGCTCCGCGCGGAGACGGAGCGTGAACTCGGCGCCTCGACGCAGGGCGAGGCCGGCGAGAGGGCGACGCTGTTCACCGGCCAGGGCGGCATCTTCTGGGATCCTGCGGCGCGGCACTTCAAGCTCTACCACGTGGCCGGCTGGCGCGGGCCGCTGTCGCTGGCGACGAGCACCGACATGGTGCACTGGGTCCGGCAGGGGCCGCTGCTGCCCGAGGGCCTGCGATGGACCGGCCCGAAGCTGGCCTCCGGCGGCTCCGACAACTGCGTCTGGCTCGACCTGAACGCCACGAATCCCGCCGAGCGCGTCAAGTTCCTGACCTGCTGGATGCACGTGCCCCAGGAGCAGCGTCCGCCGGGCTTCAACCACTCGCTGCAGATGTCCGACGGTGCCGCGTGGTCCGACGCCGTGCCGACGACCATTGCGGCGGACGACTACTGCTCGTTCTTCTTCAATCCGTTCCGGGACAAGTGGTGTTTCAGCATCAAGAAGGGCACCTCGCGCGGGCGCAGCCGCTACTACGCCGAGAGCGACGGATTCCTCCAGGGCGCAGACTGGTCGAAGGCCGTCTACTGGACGAACGCCGACCGGCTCGACGCGCCCGAGCCGGCGGGCCGCTATCCCGGCGCCGGCGACGCGCCCCAGCTCTACAGCCTGAATGCCGTCGCCTACGAGAGCCTGATGGTCGGGATGCACTACATCCACCGCGGCCCGGACAACCGCGTGTGCGCCGCGGGGAAGTTCCCCAAGCTGATCGATCTCGAGCTGGGCTTCAGCCGCGACGGCTTCCACTGGCATCGGCCGGACCGCCGCGGGTTCATCGCGGGCGCCCGGACCGAGGGGGCGTGGGACCGCGCCTACCTGCACGGCGCGGCGGGAATGTTCGTCGTGCTCGACGACACGCTCGTGTTCCCCTACACGGCGACCTCCGGCCGGTCGCCCGACGGTCACCGCGGCATGTATACCGGCGGCAGCATCGGCCTCGCGACGCTGCGGCGCGACGGCTTCGCCTCGATGGATGCCGGCGAGCGGGAGGGCGCGCTCACGACGCGGCCGCTCACGTTCAAGGGCAAGCATCTCTACGTCAATCTCGACGCTCCGGAGGGCGAACTACGCGCCGAGGTGCTCGACGACAACAACCAGGTTGTCGCGCCCTTCACGGCCGCCAACTGCGCGCCGCTGCGCGGCAACACGACGCGCCGGCGCGTGACGTGGCAGGGCGCCGACAGCCTCGCCGCGGTGCGCGGGAAGCCGGTGAAGTTCCGGTTCCTGCTGCGCGGCGGCTCCCTCTACTCGTTCTGGGTCACGCCCGACGCGAACGGCGCGAGCCACGGCTACGTCGGCGCCGGCGGCCCGGCCTTCGACAGCGTGCGCGATCTGCCCCGGTGACGCGCGGAGAAGAGGCGACGCGGGGGGCGCGGTGGGGTAGGATCGGCGTGTCCGGCTGACTCCCTGGAGGACCGCCATGATCGCACGTTGGATAGCCGCCGTCTCGATGGTGTTCGCGTTGGCCGCCCCCGCCGCGGAGCGTCCGCCGAACGTCCTGTTCATCATGGCCGACGACTTCGGCTGGCGCGATCCGGGCTGCTTCGGCAGCACGTTCCACCGAACGCCGAACCTCGACAAGCTCGCGGCGCGCGGCGTGAAGTTCACGCAGGCCTACGCGGCCAATCCGCTCTGCTCGCCGACGCGCTCGAGCATCATGACCGGGCTCTGGCCGGCGCGCACGGGCATCACCGCGCCCGCCTGTCACGTGCCGCAGGTTGTGATGGAGAAGAAGCTCTCGCCGGGCAGTCCGAACGTCCGCGTGCTCGTCGCCAACAGCGTCACGCGGCTGTCGACGGACTACGTCACGCTGCCGGAGATCCTGAAGTCCGCCGGCTACCGCACCGGCCACTTCGGCAAGTGGCACCTGGGACCCGAGCCGTACTCGCCGCTGCAGCACGGCTTCGACGTCGACTTCCCGCACTCGCCGGGCCCGGGACCGGCGGGCAGCTACGTCGCGCCGTGGAGGTTTCCGCCCGCCCTGGGGATCGATTCGAAGGAGGGCGAGCACATCGAGGACCGGGTTTCCTCGGAGGTCGTGAAGTTCATCCGCGAGAACAAGGACCGCCCGTTCTACGCCAACTACTGGCAGTTCAGCGTCCATGCGCCGTACGACGCGAAGGATGAACTGGTCGCGAAATACCGGAAGCTGGCCGATCCGAACAACCCGCAGCGCAACCCCGTCTACGCGGCGATGGTCGAGAGCCTCGACGACGGGGTGGGGCGGGTGCTCGCCGCGCTGGACGAGTGCGGCATCGCCGACCGCACGATCGTCGTCTACTTCTCCGACAACGGCGGCGTGAGCTGGCCCGGCAAGGACGCCGAGAACGGGATGCACAAGAGCGAGCGGTTCCAGGCGGACATGAAGTCGCCTCCGACCAGCAACCTGCCCCTGCGCAACGGCAAGGCCAGCCTCTACGAGGGCGGCGTCCGCGAGCCCTGCATCGTCGTGTGGCCCGGCGTGACGAAGCCCGGGACGGTCAACGAAACGGTGATCCAGAGCATCGACTGGATGCCGACGCTGCTCGAGATGGCCGGCGTGCCGCTTCCCGCCGCCGTGAAGCCCGACGGCCTCAGCATCGTGCCGGCGATCAAGGGCGGGACCCTCGCGCGCGAGGCGGTCTTCACGCATTTCCCGCACGACACCCCGGCCAGCGGTCAGCATCCGGGGACGAGCGTGCGGCGCGGCGACTGGAAGTTGATCCGCCTCTTCGCCGGCAACGAGGACGGCAGCGACCTGCTGGAGCTCTACAACCTCAAGGACGACCTCGGCGAGACGCGGAACCTCGCGGCGGAGAAGCCCGACCTGGCGCGCGAGCTCAACGCGCTCATCGACGGCTTCCTGAAGGAGACCGGGGCGGTGATTCCGAAGCTGAATCCGGCGTACAAGGCCGGCGGGGCGGCGGCGTCGGCCGCGAAGGCCGACGATCCGCTGCGCGGCTGGACCGCGCGAGGCTGCGAGGGCGCGACGAAGGGCGATGCGCTGGCCGTCACGGGGAAGGGGCCGGCACCGTTCCTCGGGTTTGCGGCTGGGACGAAGGGTCCGGGCAGCATCCGGCTGCGCGCCCGCTCGACCAGGGGTGGCGCGGGCAAGGTCGAGTGGATCCCGTCCGGCGCGAAGCAGACGGACGCGCGGTCCGTTCCGTTCACGCTGCCGCCCGGCGGCTGGCACGACGTCGCCGTCGACCTGCCCGCGGACGCGGCGATCGGGATCCTGCGCGTCTACCTGCCGGCGCAGGAGCAGGTGGTCGAGGTCGACCGGATCGAACTCAAGGCCGGCAAGGCGCGGAGTTGGGATTTCTGAGATCGGGGTCGCAATCGCGAGGAGTCGTATGAGAACTGCAGCTGCGTGGGCAGCTCTTCTGCCGGCATTCGTCGCCGCGGTGTCCGCGACGGAGCCCTCCCCGCTGGCCTCTGCGGCGGGCCGGTGGGACATGGCGGCGACGGGGCCGGGGCTCGCGATGGTCGGCGGAACGGTGGAACTCGGCGTCGCGCTGGAAGGCGCGGAGCGGGAGGCGTCGCTCGCACGGGGAGGGGACGGCCGCGTGGCGCGGTTCGCCGGCGGACGGCTGGAGCTTCCGCCGGGCGCGCTGACGGCGCTGGATGCGTCGCAGTGGACCGTCGCGGTGCGCCTGCGCGATCCGTCCGGCGCGTGGACCGGCACCATTTTCGGCGACCGCGGCGACGACCGGCAGGTGAGCGTCGCCTTGCGCGCCGTGGATGGGCTCGACCTGCCGATGCGCGACCGCAACTACGTCGGCCACGAGGGGCCGACCGTCGCCGCCTGGCTGTTCAACCCGGGCGGCCCGAGGTCCGTGTCCGGCTCGACCGCGATGATCGAGGCGGTCTGGGGCGCCCGCGAGCCCAACACGCCCCGGGTCCGGCGCATCCGCGACCTGCAACCGAAGGACTCGAAGCCGAATGCGCTCGAACGGGACGTCGAGAACGGCGTGCTGCGGGTCGGCTTCCCGGTTGCGCTGCTCGGCCCGGCCGCATGGCACGATGTCGTGCTCGCGCGCACCCGCGCGAAGCTCGAGTTGTGGGTCGACGGCGTGCTGGTCGATGAGGAGTACCCGATCGGCGCGACGCGCACGCGATCGCAGCCGATGGTCATCGGCGACGGCTTCCGCGGCTGGGTCGACCATGTCGCGGTGTGGAACCGCGCGCTGGCGCCGGGCGAGATCGCCGCGCTCGCCGGCGGCCGCGAGGAGGTGCGCAGGCGCGAACGGGCCATCCTCGGCGACGAGAGCCCGTCGATGCAGTACTTCCGCGCCCGAGGCATCAACCGGAAGGCCGGCGATCTGATCCCGTACTGGGACGCGCAGTCCGGCACGTTCCGTCTCTTCTACCTGATCCTCCGCCGCAACATGCACAGCAAGTGGGACGGCGGACACGGCGGGCTGGAGATCTGGCAGGCCTCGACGAAGGACCTCAAGACGTGGACCCACCCTCCGTGCACGATCCCCATCACCGAGGAGTGGGAGGCATGGAACGGGACCGGCGCGGTCGCGTTTCACGACGGCCGGTACAACTGGTTCTACCCGACGCCCGACTACGACGGGAAGCGCGGCGGCATCCAGCGGGCCGTCAGCGCCGACGGCGTGGTGTTCGCGAAGACGGAGCCGCACCCGTTCCTCGAGGGCGGCGACTGCGAGGTGTTCGAGGAGGGCGGCCTGTTCCACATGGTCAAGGGCGGCCCGACGCGACAGGCGAAGACGCCGCCGGTCGCCGCCAGGACGCTGGTCGCCTGGGTGAGGCTCGCCGACCTCGACCAGCGCGGCGGCAGCGCGCTGACCATCGAGCATCCCGACCAGGACCAGTTCGACGGGCTGGTCTTCGGCGAGCGCAGCGCGCGGCGATGGATGCCCGGCAGCGACCGTTACCAGCGGACGCCCGCGGCGCAGGAGGCGTGGCCCGCGGAGACCGCCGGGCCGGACACCGTGGTGCAGGTCGCCATGGTCTGCGACGGCGGGAAGGGCCGGCTGATCCGCGACGGCCGCGTGTACGCGCAGTACGATGTGGCCTGGCCGGTCGTCTTCCCGGCCGGGTCCTCGATCCTCATGGGCCTGCGGCACTCGCACGCGACGCGTTCCGGCTCGTACTTCCGCGGCCGCATCCTCGATGCGCGGCTGTACGGCTCCGCGCTGCCGGTGGAACAGATCGCGGCGCTCACGCCCGACGCCGCGGGCGGCCCCGAGCCTCTCGCGTGGTTCGACTTCGAGGACGGAACCGCCCGCGACCGTTCCGGGCACTACCCGCCCGGACTTCTGCACGGCGACGCCCGCATCGAGGGCGGAGCGCTGATCCTCGGCGACGGCGGCTACCTCAAGACGCCGGGCACCCTGTTCAGCCAGGTGAGGCTGACGTCGAAGGACCTCGAATCGTGGAGTCCGGTCGAGGGAGCCTTCATCGAGTCCGACAAGCCTCTGGGGATCTGTCCCAACGTCTTCCGCATGGGCGACTGGCGCTACTACCTCTGCGGATCCGGCCTCTGGCGGTCGCGCGGTGCGTCCGGTCCGTGGACGGAACATGCGCCGCTTCGCCTCGACAACCTCGCCGTGCCCAAGACCGCCGCGTTCGGGAAGGACCGGCGCATCTATGCCGGATTCCTCCCCGACGGCGGCTGGGGCGGAAACTCGGTGCTGCGCGAGGTCGTGCAGGACGCGGAGGGCCGGCTCGGCACGCGCTTCGTGCCGGAGTTGATCCCCGCCTGTGGCGAGCCGCTGAAGCTGCCCGCGGAGCTGCGGGTCGAGGCGTCCGGCGCACGGGCGGACCGCGAACTGGGCGGCATGCCTGAGGATTACCGGTTGGAGGCCGAGGTGGTGCCCGGGCCGGGAGCGACCGCGTGCGGGCTGACCGTTCGCGCGGGCGGGGGTGGGGGCGACGGGTGCGACCTCGTCGTGGAACGCGCGACCGGCCGCGTCCGTTTCTCCGTCATGACCGACAGCGCGGGCGGGTCGTCGTCTGGCCCGGCGATCGAGGCGGTCGATGGGCTCGACAAGGCCTTCCGGATCGACGTGGTGGTCCGGCACGACATCGTCGACGCCGAGATCGGCGGCTTCCGGTCGCTCGTCACGCGCTACTGGAACCCCGGCGGCGATCGCCTGCGCCTGTTCGCCGAGGGCGGCCCCGTGACATTCCGGAACGTGCGCGTGCGGCCCCTGGAAGACCGCTATGAGCCGTATCCGGGCTGGCGCGCGGCGCAGGCCGACGACGATCCGTCCGCGCTGGGCTTCCACCTGATGCACCCGGGCGGCGACAGCGCGCCGGGCGACCCGAATGCCGCGTTCTTCCTCGACGGGACCTGCCACCTGCACTACATCCTTCAGCACCCGTGGCAGGGCAAGCGCTCGTTCTCGTTCGTCCACGTCACCAGCCCCGACCTGCTTCACTGGACTTGGCAGCCGACGAAGCTCCAACCGTCGTTCACGGGCCACGGCATGTTCAGCGGCACCGGCTTCCTGACGAGGGAGGGCCGGCCGGCCGCGATCTACCACGGGCAGGGCTCCGGGCGGAATCAGATCGCGATCGCGAAGGACCGCCAGCTCTCCGCATGGGAGAAACCCTATCCGGTGGAGGTGCGCACCGCCGACGGCAAGGAGGCGGCCATGCGCCACTGGGATCCGGACTGCTTCCTCGTCGGCGACACCTACTACGCGATTTCCGGCGGCCAGAATCCTCCGGTGTTCAAATCGAAGGACCTGAAGCAGTGGACCTTCGTCGGGCCGTTCCTGCAGCGGGAGATGCCCGACGTGCGGTTCGGCGAGGACGTTTCCTGCGCGAACTTCTTCCCGATCGGGAAGGGCTGGATGCTGCTCTGCATCAGCCATCCGCTAGGCTGCCGGTACTACCTCGGCGATTGGGACGCCAAGTCGGAGCAGTTCGTCCCGCGGTCTCACGGGCGCATGAACTGGCGGCGCGAGGACCAGTCCTTCGAGGAGCCCTGGCGCGACTTCTTCGCGCCCGAGAGCGTCCTCACGCCCGACGGCAGGCGCGTGATGTGGGCGTGGCTGGCGACGCTGCCCCAACTCGGGCAGAAGACGCTGCAGTCGCTGCCGCGCGAGCTCAACGTGCCGGACGACGGCATCCTGCGCATCCGGCCGCTGCGCGAACTGGAATCGTTGCGCGCCGCGCCGCGCGTTCTGACGAACGTCGTTGTGGCGCTGACGCCGCGGCACAACGGAGGCACCGCGCGGCAGCGGATCGCCGAATTGCCCGGCGATGTGTGCGAGGTGCGGATCACGGTCGCGCGCGCGGAGGCGGAGCACAAGCAGCTCGGGTTCACGCTCTTCTCGGACGGGAAGGGCGGGGGCCTGCCGATCCTCCTCCGCCCGGAGACCCGCACACTGCGCGTCGGCGCGACCGAGGCGCCGTTCGCCGTCGCCGACCTGCCCGCGGGCGAGGACGTTGTCCTGCGCATCTTCGTCGACAAGTACCTCGTCGAGGTCTTCGCCAACGACCGGCAGGCCATGGTCGCGGCGTTCGCGGACTACCGTGGCCGGCCGGGCGTGGACGCGTACACCTTCGGCGCGCCGACGGCGATCCGGACCGTCGAGACTTGGCGCATGAAGGCCGCCAACCAGGGATACCTGGAGGCGAGACGGAACCGCGCGTGGGAGCCCGCGACGAAATGACGAAGTCCGCCTCGCGCGACGATCACGGGACGTCGCGGCCGGCACGCATTCAGGCGCACGCGGCCGCGGTCCGCGGTCGCGGCGACTACAGCTCGCGGGGCATGCAGAGGCTGTCGGATCGCTTCGCGGTGCGCCCGCAGCCCTGGCAGATGAACTGCGCGTCCTGGACCAACGCCTTGTACTCGGCCCGGTGCGCGTAGTGGAACCCCTCGTACTGGAGGTAGCAGAGGTGTTCGGTGTGGGTGCCGCACGTGCAATCCCGGTTGTGGTCCTTCTTGGTCTCGCCTTGCATCCCGCGCCTCCCGCCCGACGGTTGGTCTCGAACGTCGGGACTGCGACCAGTGTACGTTGCGCCGCGAGCCGCCGCAACGCGCGGGGTTCGACCGCGGCGGGACGCCGCACCGGGCGGAGTCACTCCCGCACCGACCGCCGCCCGGTGTCCCCGCGCACCGCGCTCCGATAACGGCGGCGATGGAGCCGTGACGGGAGGTCGAGGCAGGGCCTGAGCATGGACCGCATTGCCGCGACCATCGGTCGCGGCTACAGTCGCCCGCGAAGAGGGGGTGCCCGGCCCTCTGAAGGTCCGCGGGGGAGGATCCCGGATGGAACCGCCTCGCGCCTGTCGGGTCAGCCACGGGCGGTGTCGAGGCTCCCATGAGACGCATGAGCGTGATGCTGGCGGTTCTCGGGTCGGTGGTGACAGGGGTGGCGTTGGCGGCACCGAAGCCGAACGTTCTGCTGATCTACACCGACGACCACGGGTGGGCGGACCTGGGGGCGCAGGGGGTCAACGGGGAGATCCGGACACCGAACCTCGACCGGCTCGCGGCGGACGGGGTGCGCTTCACGCGCGGCTACGTCACGGCCCCGCAGTGCACGCCGTCGCGCGCCGGCGTCATCACGGGCATGTACCAGAACCGCTTCGGCGTCGAGCACAACGGCATCGCCATGCAGCGGGAGGTCGTGACGCTGCCCGAGCGGCTCCGGGACGCGGGCTACGTCACGGGGATCAGCGGCAAGTGGCACCTCGACGTGGAGAGCATCCCCGGCGGCGGCAGGCGGCACGCGGCGAGGCCGGACCTCGCCCCGATGCACCAGGGGTTCGACGAGTACTTCACGGGCACGATGCGGGACTACGAGGCCTCGCACGCGCTGGACGGAACGTCGTTTCCCGACGCGCCGAGGAAGGTGACGGAGAAGGGCTGCCGCGTCGTGATCCAGACCGAGGCGGCGCTCTCGTTCCTCAATCGACGAGCGGCGAAACCCACCCAGCCGTGGTTCCTGTACCTGGGCTACTTCGCGCCGCACGTGCCGATGGAGTCGGCCGAGCCGTGGTTCTCGCAGACGCCGACGAACCTCCCGATGCTGCGGCGGCAGGCGCTGTCGCTGATCGGTGCGATCGACGACGGCGTCGGCCGCATCCGCGCGCAACTCGGGGCGATGGGGCAGACGACCAACACGCTGATCTTCCTCATCGGCGACAACGGCGCGCCGCTCGGGAGCGCGTGGGACGGCTCGCTCAACCTGCCGCTCAAGGGCCAGAAGGGCATGCTCGCCGAGGGCGGCATCCGCACGCCCTTCGTCGCCGCGTGGCCCGGACGGATTCCCGCGGGGTCGGTCTACAACCATCCTGTCATCAGCCTGGACGTGGCCGCCACCGCGCTGGCGCAAAGTGGTCATCACGCTCCGCGCGATGACTCGCTGGATGGTGTGGATCTTCTGCCGTTCCTGACGGGCGCGAAGGACGGCGCGCCGCATGAGACGCTCTACTGGCGCTGGATGACGCAGGCGGCGATCCAGGAGTACCCGCACAAGCTGATCATCCTCGGCGACCGCGAGCGGCTGCTCTTCGACATCACCACCCCCGAGGGCGAGAACGTGGAGCGCAACCTGCTCGCAAAGGAGCCGGAGATCGCGGCGCGGCTGGAGAAGAAGCTGCTGGCGTGGACCGCCGGCCTGAAGCCGCCGGGACTGTCGACGAACTTCGACTCGCACCACGAGGGGCTCTTCGCCGAGCACGAGATCCTCAAGGCCGGGGCGCCGCCGGAGGGCGCGCGGCGCGGCGCCGCGGCGGAGCCGGGGACCGTCCGGGGCTGGCTGGCGCGCTCGGGGACGCTCGCGGTGAAGGACGGCGCCCTCGTTCTCGTGCCGGACGCCTCGGGCGGCCGCCCGTTCCTCACGAACGGCGGTCTCGACCTTCCGGGCCCGGCCTCGATCACGATGCAGATCCGCGCCGCGGCGGGCGGGAAGAGCGCCGTCACGTGGCGCACGAAACAGCAGCCGGACTTCGTGCCGGCCAACAGCGCCGCCTTCGACTGGCCCGCCGGTCCCGAGTGGCGGGAGGTGAAGGTGGAGCTGCCCGTCACGGGCCGGCTGATCCACGTGCGGATCACGCCCGCGAAGGAGGCCCGCGGGATCGAGATCCGGTCGATCGTCATCCACGGCGCGCAAGGGACGCCGCAGGTGTGGAACTTCGAAGAGAGCGGCACGTGATGAGCGGCGGGGAGGGTCGCGCCCCGCGCGACCGCTCGATCGATGAGAGGAATCGACCAATGAGGGCGGACAGGCTTGCGAGGTCCGTCGCCGCGGCGCTGGGGCTCGCGGCGGCTGCCGCCGGGGCGGAGACGCAGTACATCCTCTTCTGCCGCGCGCCGGGGCAGGGGATGAACCAGGCCCGGCCGGAGACGCTCGGCCGGGCGCAGTTCGAGGAGGTCCTTGCGCGCTTTCCGAACCGGCCGTCGGCGCCGGTGCAGACCGGGATCAGCTTCGTCTTCTCGCCCCTGCGCACGGCGCCGGAGACCACGGCGCGGGCGTTGGAGACGTTCCTCGCGGCCGCGGAGTCGACCGAGACCCCGGTGGTCGTACAGATCGACCTCGAGCACTGGTGGGAGGCGCGGCCGGACCTCTGGAACTGGTGGGATCCGGCGAAGCCCGGCTACGATCCCGCCAACCGCGCGAACGTCGAATGGACCGGCGGGTCGCCGGAGGACGCGGTGAAGATCGCGTGGCGAAACTGGGGCCGGGAGATCCGCATCCTTCCGCCGCCGAACCTCGCGAGCCCGCGCTACCTCGCCGCCTGCCGCGACGAGATCCGCCGCCTCGTGCCCGTCGTGATGGCGTGGCATGCGCGGCTTCCGGAGGGGCGAAAGCACCTGCTGATCGGGATCAAGCTCGGCCACGAGACCTCGATCGGCGTCAACGCCTACCACCATCCGGGCGGCAACGCGCGGCTCGACCGTCCGGCGGCGGAGGATCCCGTGCGGCCGCTGGACCCCGATGACGTGACGGCGCGCGGCATGGCGCCGCTCGGTTACGCGGCGCTCGCGACGCTCGGCGTCCGGACGAACGGCGCGCCGACCGAGGCGGACCTGCGCGACGTCGCCCGCGGTTACCTGGCGGGTCTCTGCGCCGAGGCGGCGAAGGCGGGCGTTCCGCGCCGGCTCCTGTTCGCGCACGGCGCCGGGTGGAAGGACGGCGAGCTCATCTACGACGTGCCCGTCAATCCGCACGCCTGCCCGGGCTGGAGCTTCTACAAGCACGCGGCCGATCCGCGGCGGGATGCCGGCGTGCAGCGGAACGTGGCGGCCTCCGACGCGCCGTTCTGGGCGGCCTGCGAATGGCTCTTCCAGGGGCCCCGCACCGAGGCGGCCTGGAGCGGCGCGCTCGCCGCGACGCTGGCCGACCGGCGCTGCCGCTACCTGTGCGTCTTCAACTGGGAGGGCATCCGCGCCCACGAGCCCGTGATGCGGGCGATCGACGCATGCCTCCGCGAGCAAGCCGCGGACCTGCGTTCGAATTCTCCCACGGGTGGATCGTGAACGACGCCCGCGCCACGCCCGCGGCAGAATGGGGGAATCGGAAACAGCCTGTTCGTGTGACCCGGATGGAGCCGCGACCATGAAAACGCCGATCCTGTTCGCCGCCCTCCTGGCCGGGGCCTGCGCGGCTGCCGCGCCCCGGCCGCCGAACGTCGTGATCTTCCTCGTCGACGACCTCGGCTACGGCGACCTCGCGTGCCACGGCAACCCGCACGTGAAGGCGCCGAACATCGACGCGTTCGCGAAGGAGGCGGTCGAGTTCGCGAGCTTCCACGTCAGCCCCGTCTGCGCGCCGACGCGCGCCTCGCTGATGACCGGGCGCTGGAACTTCCGCACGGGCGTCGCCGACGTGTTCGGCCCGGCCGCGGTCATGGACGCATCCGAGGTCACGCTGGCCGAGCGGCTGAAGGCCGCGGGCTACGCGACCGGCATCTTCGGAAAGTGGCATCTCGGCGACGCCGGCGGGCATGCGCCCAACGCGCAGGGGTTCGACGAGGCGCTCGTCCACCGCGGCGCCGCGATGCGGCGGTACTTCGACCCGGTGCTGCTCCACAACGGTCGCGAGGAGCCGCGCACCGGCTACTGCATGGACATCTTCACCGAAGCGGCGATCGGCTTCATCCGCGCGAATCGCGAGCGGCCGTTCCTGGTCTATCTTCCGGCGAACCTGATCCACACGCCGCTGCAGGTCGCCCCGGAACTGGCCGCGGAGTTCGACGCGCTCGGAGTTGGCGACAGCACGAAGCGGATCTACGGGATGATCCGCAGCGTCGATGCCAACTTCGGGCGCGTGCGGCGCGTTCTGCGCGAACTGGACCTGGAGGAGAACACGCTGCAGATCCTCTTCGCCGACAACGGGCCGTGCTCCGGCTCCAACCCGGTCGACCGCCACGCGGCCGGGTTGCACGGGTTGAAGGGCACGGTCTACGAGAACGGCATCCGAGTGCCCTGCTTCATGCGCTGGCCGGCAGGCTTCCCCGCCCCGGCGACCGTGACGCGGCTGGCGGCGCACGTCGACATCCTGCCGACGGTGCTCGAGGCCTGCGGCGTCGCGGCGGCCGGCGGCCCGCCGGTCGACGGTCGCAGCCTGCTGCCGCTCCTGCGCGACCCGGCCGCCGCGTGGTCCGACCGCCTTCTGTTCCTCCAGTGGGACAGTGGTCAGGCGCCGCGCCGGGGCCACGCGTACACGGTGCTGACGGACCGGTGGAAGCTGGTCCAGCCGTGCGGCATGGACGCGCCGAACCAGAAGCACATCCGCGACCGCTACGCCGAGATGTGCCGGCTGCAGGGCCGCGGCGAGCGCAGCATCGAAGGGCCGCCGCGATTCGAACTCTATGACCTTGCCGCCGATCCGGGCGAGACGAACGACCTTGCCGCCGCGCACGCGGACGTCGTCGACGCGATGAGAGCCCAGTACGACGCATGGTTCTCGGACGTGGCGGCGCGGTGGGCGCAAGCGCCGCCGGTCGCGGCGGCCGGCGCAACGGCGCCGCGGCCGAACATCGTGCTGATCCTCGCCGACGACCTCGGCTACGGAGACCCGGGCTGCTACAACCCGAAATCGAAGATCCCGACGCCGAATCTCGACCGGCTGGCGCGCGAGGGCATCCGCCTGACCGACGCGCACGCGCCTGCGTCCGTATGTTCGCCCACGCGCTACGGGCTGCTCACCGGCCGGTACCCGTGGCGCGACCGGCCGCAGGGCGGGGCGCTGGGTCCCTGGGCGGCTCCCATCATCGCGCAGGACCGCCTGACGCTGCCGGCGATGCTGAAGCGGCAGGGCTACGCGACCGCATGCATCGGCAAATGGCACCTCGGCTGGGTGTGGCCGACGAAGGACGGGAAGCCGCCGACCGTCAAGCCGGATAACCTCGGGAACGTCGACTTCACGCGGCCGATTGCGCAGGGGCCGACCGCGCGCGGCTTCGACAGCTACTTCGGCACCTGCGTGCCGAACTATCCGCCGTACTGCTTCATCGAGAACGACCGCACCGTCGGTCTGCCCGGCGAGCCGAGCGACGAGTTCGAGTTCCCCGGGCCGAAGCTCCCGGGATGGCGGCAGGTCGACATCCTTCCCGAACTGACCCGGCGGGCCGTCGCGACGATCGGGCAGGCGGCGAAGACCAACGTCCCGTTCTTCCTCTACTTCGCGCTGACATCGCCGCATCACCCGCTCGTGCCGGCGTCCGAGTTCCAGGGCGGGAGCGGGGCCGGCGTCTATGGCGATTTCGTCGTGCAGACCGATTGGACCGTCGGACAGGTGATCGATGCGATCGACCGCGCGGGCATCGCGGGCAACACGCTGCTGATCGTCACCAGCGACAACGGTCCCGAAATCACGCGGACGAACGCGTTGCGCACCCGGAACGTCATGCCCATCGGCGCCTACGACCGCATCCGCGAGTACGGCCACGCGAGCATGGGCGACCTGCGCGGCGTGAAGAGCGAGGCGTGGGAGGGCGGCCACCGGGTGCCGTTCGTCGCCCGCTGGCCCGGGCGCATCCCGGCCGGGACGACCCGCGGCGATCTGCTGTGCCTGACGGACTTGATGGCGACGTTCGCCGCCGCTGCCGGTGCCACGGTGCCCGCGGGGGCGGGGGAGGACAGCTTCGATGCGCTGCCGCTGTTGGTCGGCGGCAAGGGCACGCGCGACAGCGCCATCCTGCAGAGCGCGCGCACGGCTCTGGCCGTGCGAAGCGGCGACTGGGTCTACATCAATGCCGCAGCCGGCGTGAACCCGGAGCCCGACGAGATCATGCAGGCGCGCGGCTACACGACCAACGCGATGCCGGACCAGCTGTACCGACTGTCGGACGACCTGTCGCAGACGCGAAACCTCGTCGCCGAACACCCCGGGAAGGCCGCCGAGCTGAAGGCGCTTCTCGGGACGATCCGTGCCCGTGGCCGCCACGCGCCGTGAGGCCGGGCGCGCGACCGGATCGTGCGCAACACCCGGGAGGGTCGCGCTCCGCGCGACCGGGGTGGCGCGGGGGCAGCGCGGCGGCCGCACCACGCGCCGCTGCGCGTCGAGTGGCAGGCGGAGTGCGGCTCTCCAAAAAGCGTTGGGAGGGTCGCGCTCCGCGCGACCGGTGGTTGGATCAGGTGCGGCTTACGTCAGGGCCCGCCGGCCGTCGTCCCCGCCTCGACCATGACCGTCCGCAAGAGGCCGCCGTCGGTGCGGAAGGTGACGGCGCCACGGTAGCGGGGGCGGTCGCGGCCGTCGTCGGCGATCGACACGCGCACGGTCGCAGGCTTCCCGTCCGCCGCGCCACGGTCCGGAGTGCACGTCAGCCACGGGCTGTTGGGATGGGCGCTCCACGAGGCGCCGGCCGCCGCCGGGATCACGACGCGCAACTCGCCTTCAACGCGCCCGCCCTTCGCCGGGGGCGCCAGCACGGTGCGCAGCGGCAGAACGCTGAGGCCATGGGGACGTGGCGGGAAGTCGGGTCCGTCGAGGCCGCTCTCGAGCGCGCCCATGTCCGGGGCCGCGCCGGCGAAGGCGTCGTTGAGGCCCGGCAGGCGGACGCCCGCGTCGAGGCCCGGCGATCCCGGGGCCAGCCGGAGATCCCCCTGCGCGGCCGCGACGAAGACCGGGGCGGACGTCACGGCATGCCGCTCGCCGCCGCCGGCCAGCTTCACGCCGCCGCGCGCGGTGAGGTCGTGGTCGAAGTCGTTGCGCGGGTCGGTGGACACGTTGGTCACGTCGCCCCCTCCGTCGCCGGCGAAGACGTTGTTGCGCGAGCGGGCGACGTAGGCGCCCCGGTTGCGGTCGTTGCCGAAGCCGACGCTGCGCAGGCCGCCGCCGGGGCCGTGGATCGTGTTGTGGACGATCACGTTCATCCCGGGCGACTGTGAGGCTCCGCCCATCTTGAACGCGGAGCCCGTCTTGCCGCGCTCCTCGCCCAGGCCGGCGATGAGGTTGCGGAAGACGTACGAGGGGCCGGCGCGGTTCGGCGCACAGCTCACGCCGCAGAGGGCGCGGTCGATCCAGTTGTGCCAGTAGCGGACGTTGATCTGCCCGCCGTCGAGCTCGGTGCCGTCGTCGTTGCTGAAGGCCAGCACGTTGCCGTGGATGTCCGTGTCGCGGTAGGGACCGCCGCTGACCTCGCCGTTGGCGATGCTCTCGATCGCATCGTTCCACCAGCGCGCCTCGCAGCCGACGATGTCGTTCCGGCGGAGCACGTGGTTGCCGCCGGTGCGGTCGAGGATGATGCCCTGCGGCCCGGCCGGATGTCCGAACTCCCACGAGTTCGCGGTGCCTCGCGGGGCGTGGAGGAAGCAGTCCTCGACCACGATGCGGGTGCTGCCGTCGCAGACGCGGATGCCCGCCTGGAAGTTGATCACGCGCCCGCGTGCGTCGACGTACAGTCCGTCGGAAAGCCCGGCCTTCCGCGTGCCGGGATCGCCCCAGCCGGCGACGTCGCAGCGGCGCACGCGAATCGAATCGGACTTCGCGATGCGGACCGCGTCGCGCCGGCCGCCGCGGATCGTGAAGCCCTCGACCACGACGTACGCGGCGCCCTCGATCCGCACCGCGTGGTCGGTGTTCGTGCCCGCGTCGACCGGTGCGGCACCGGACGCGGGGCGGTAGGCGATCCATCCATCGGGCCGGCCCTTCGCGTCGATCAGGATCCCGCCGTCGGGCCCGGGTGAGGGCAGGGGGCGGATCTCGGCGACGGGGACGTCCTCCCGCCAGGTCCGGGTCTCGAGTCGCAGGACGGACGAAGCCGGCTTCGCAGCGGCCGATGTGTCGATGAGGCGGCATTCGATCTGGTAGGCGGTGTCGGGGCGCAGGCCGAAGATGGAGCCGCGGAACTGTCGGTCGGCCGCGCAGGGTTCGAGGTTCATGCCTTCGATCCATTCCTGTGCGCCCGTGGCGCGGTGGCGAACGGCGCAGGCGGCGGTCCCGGAGACCCCGCCGCGGACGTCGACGCACAGTCCCGCGCATTCGAAGGTGGGGACGGCCTGGCCGCCGGCGATGGACGGCGGTCCCGCCTCCGCCAGTTGCACGTCGCGGAACCAAACGGTCTGGCCGAGCGTGTCCGCGCGCTGCCGGAAGCGGCAGAGGATCTCGATCTCGTCCGCATCGTCGCCGGAGAAGGCGGCCTCGACGACGGTCCAGTCGGGGCCGCATCGTGGCTCCGCGGTGACGCGGCGTTGCTCGCGTCCGCCGCGGTGGAGCTTCACCTGGAGATGGGCGATTCCGGACTTGGTGCCGCGAATCTGTCCCGCAAGCACGTAGGCGCGGCCGGGCTGGAGGACCTTCACGCGCTGGACGATCTGTCCGTCGTTCTCCGCCGCGCGGCCGATGTCGACCCGCAGCGCCCCCTCCGCGGCATCCCCCGAGACCTTGTGTCCCGTGTCCACGATGCGCCACCCCGCGGGTGCGGCGGCCGGGGTGTCCCATGTCCGGAACGAGCCGTTGCGGACGAGGTTGGTTTCGCCGGCCGCCGTTCCGGCGGCCGCGACCAGCAGCAGGGGGATCAGTGCACGGCGGGTGAACGTCTGTCTCATGTCGCCCAAAATGGAGGGAATGATCTGGAAATGCAAGGGCCGGTCCGGACCGCAGATCATCGGCCCCGCATCGGAGATCAAGGACGGGGGCGCTCCGAGGGCCGGCTGCGCGGCGCCGACGGAGCGGCGCCCTCCAGGGGCATCTGCCGCGCGTCGATGGTTCGTCCTGATTGCTTCACGCGGGCCGCGCCCGCGGGCGCGGTGACCGCCGGGAACCGGGGCGGGGGGCCCCTTGCCGACTCATAGGCTTTGACGGATGGCGCGGTGCGGGTGCAGAGTGAGCCGATGAAAGCATGGGTACTGTGCCTCTTCCTCGCGGTCGCCGTCTCCGCCGCCGCCGCGCCGCGTCCGAACATCCTGTGGTTCGTCGTCGACGACATGTCGGCCGACTTCGGGTGTTACGGGCAGACGCTGATCCGGACGCCGCACGTCGACCGCCTGGCGCGCGAGGGGGTGCGCTTCACGCGCGCCTACATCACGGCGCCGGTCTGTTCGCCGTCCCGCTCCGCGATGATCACGGGCATGTACCAGACGACGATCGGGGCTCACCACCACCGCAGCGGGCGGGGTCAGCTCAAAATCCACCTGCCCGACGGCATCGAGCCCGTGCCCGCGCTGTTCCGGAAGGCCGGGTACTGGACCTGCATCGGCAGCGGCCTGCCGGGGTTCGACCACCGTGGCGTCGCCGTGCCGGCGCCGAAGGGGAAGGCGGCGGCGGCGGATCCGAAGGGGCGTCTCGGCAAGACCGACTACAACTTCGAGTGGGATGCCTCGATCTACGACGGGGCGGACTGGGCGGGCCGCGGGAAGGACCAGCCGTTCTTCATGCAGGTGCAGCTCCACGGCGGGAAGCTGCGGGCCGACAGCCTCGAGGGCAACCGGGCGCTCGCGCAGCGAGCGCGGGAGGAACTCGGGTCGGCGGTCGATCCGACGGCCGTCGCGCTGCCCCCGTACTACCCGCGCGACCCGGTGCTGCTGGAGGACTGGGCGGCCTACCTCGACAGCGTGCGGCTGACCGACGCGCACGTCGGGCGCGTGCTGGAGCGGCTGGAGAAGGAAGGGATGCTGGAGTCGACGCTCGTCCTGTTCATGACCGACCACGGCATCAGCCACGCGCGCGGGAAGCAGTTCCTCTACGACGAGGGCGCGCACATCCCGTTCGTCGTGCGCGGTCCCGGGCTGCCGCGCGGCGCGGTCCGCGAGGATCTCGTCGAGCACCTCGACATGGCGGCGCTCTCGCTCGCCGCCGCCGGGATCCCGATCCCCGCCGGCATGCAGGCCCGCGATGTGTTCGCGAAGGACTACCGTCCGCGCGAGGCGGTCTTCGCGGCGCGCGACCGGTGCGACGAGACCGTCGAGCGCATCCGCAGCGTCCGCACCGACCGCTACCTCTACATCCGCAATTTCCTCCCGAAGCGCCCGCACCTGCAGCCGAACGCGTACAAGGACAAGAAGGCGATCGTCGTCGCCCTGCGCGCCGCGCACGCCGCCGGGACGCTGCCGGAGGTCTCCGAGCGGCTGCTGTTCGCGCCCGAGCGCCCCGCGGAGGAACTCTACGAGTACGGGAAAGACCGCTGGCAGGTGACCAATCTCGCCGCGGATCCGGCCCACCGCGCGGCGCTGGAGGATCACCGCGCGAGGCTCGACCGCTGGATCGCGGAGTCGCGCGACCGCGGCCCCGAGTCGGAGGCGATGTACGACAGCGACATGGCCGAGTACCTGAAGCGGCCCAACCCGGACGTCGAGCGGAACATCGCGCTCATGAAGCGGTGGGCGGCGGAGGGGAAGTAGGACCCGCTGCGGCGGCGCGCGGGCGGGGCGGTCACGCTTCGCCGCGGAGTTCGCACAGCGAGGCGTCGATCTTCCCGAGGACCACGCGTCGGACCACGAAGAGATCCTCGGCCATCGCGAGCGACCCCAGGTACCGGCGCAGGCGGCTGGGATTCCGGCGGCGGATGCCCGCGAGCTGCGCCCAGTAGCGCCACCGGCAGGGGGCGATCACGCCCAGCTGCCAGGACAGGCGCGCGAAGAGCTCGACGTCGCGCCAGCGGATTCGGGCCTGCGGACGGCGCGGGTCGGCGTCCTTGACGCCCGCGGCGGCGCGCAGCGCGGCGCGGGTCGGCCGCATCCGCAGGTGGTACCGGTAGGCCCGCGCCAGGAGATCGGAGGGTTCCATCAGCCGCGTCCAGAGGCCGCGGTAGCCGGCCAGGACGTCGGCCGCCGGCCGCGAGGGGCGGTAGGCGAGGCGGCCGATCGTCGTGTTGCCCTGATCCGTGCCTCCGGTCTCCAGAAGGCGGCCCTCCCGCGCGAGCCGTTGCCACAGGCGCGTGTTGGGCAGCGGGACGAGCAGGTTGAGCACGATCTGCGGAAGGTCGGTGGCCGCGACGAATTCCTCGATCCGCCGCTCGGCGTCCGGCGATTCGCCATCCAGCCCGAGCACGAAGCTGCCCACCACGTTGAGCCCGTTGGCCCCCATGGCGTTGACGGACTCCTCCATCGATCCGCGGACGTTCTGGTGCTTCCCGGCCTGCTGGAGGGCGTTGTCGTCCAGGGTTTCGATGCCGACGAAGACGGTGGAGAAGTTCGCCTCGGTCATGCGGTCGATGAGGTCCCGGTCGCGGCCCAGCCGGATCGACGCCTGCGTCCAGAACACGAACGGTTCGCCGTGCGCCTTCATCCACGGGATGAGCCGGTCGAGGAGGGCGCGCGCGCGCGGCGGGCTGCCGATGAAGTTGTCGTCGCTGATGAAGACCTCGTGCCGCCACCCGAGCCGGTACAGCTGCTCCAGCTCGGCGATGACCTGGTCGGGCGTCTTGTGCCGCGGCCTGCGGCCCAGGAGAGCCACCACGTCGCAGAACTCGCAGTCGTGGGGGCACCCGCGGGAGGTCTGGACGGCCATCGCGCCGTAGTCCTCCATCCGGACGAGATCGAAGCGCGGCACCGGCGAGTCGGCCAGGTCGGGCCGCTCGGCCGCCTCGAGGACGATCCCGGAACGCCCCGATGCGAGGGCCTCCAGGAGCGCCGGGACCAGCGCCTCGGCCTCGCCGCGGAGGACGATGTCGCTTCCGGCCGCAAGCATCGCGTCGGTCAGCGAACTCGTCGCGGGGCCGCCGGCGACGACCCTCTTCCCGCGCGCGCGGGCCCCGCGGATGAGCGCGAGCAGGCCCTCCTTCTGGACGAGCATGCCCGAGACCATCACCACGTCCGCCCAAGTCCAGTCCGCCTCCGGAGTGGGCCGGGCGTTCTCGTCCGCGAGCCGGATCTGCCAGTCGCGCGGCAGCAGCGCGGCGACGGTGAGCAGGCCGAGCGGGGGGATGAGCGTCTTCCACCCGCTTTGCCGGCACAGCCGGTCGAGGCTCCAGTAGGAGTACGGGAACCCCGGATGGACCATCAGGACCTTCACGCGTCGTTCATCCTTCCGCCATCGGCATGCGCGCATGGTAGGCTTCTGACGCTCCGCACTCAAACCCCCTTTTGGCGCCCGGGGTCCCCCGGGGCGCCGACAATAAAGCCCGCACCGGGCCGTTTGCTCCTATGGCCTCGGCGCCGGCCGGTCCGGGCCGCCGGAACCACGGGAGATCGAACAGCATGAGACGTCACGGTTGGTTGGGTCTCGCGTGCGCGGGGCTGGCCGCGCTGGGTGCGGCGGCGGATGCGGCGGAACGGAGGCCGAACGTCGTCCTCTTCCTCGTCGACGACATGGGCTGGATGGACAGCGGCGCGTACGGCTCCAAGTACTACGAAACGCCCGCCATGGACCGGTTCGCGACGCAGGCGATGCGCTTCACGCGGGCCTACTCGCAGCCGCTCTGCTCGCCGACGCGCGCCTCGATCCTCAGCGGCCAGTACTCGTCGCGCCACGGCGTCACCAGCGCCACCGGCCACCAGCCGCCCCAGCCGCCCGGCCACTCGTTCCTTCCCGCGAAGGCCCCGGCCAACCAGCCGCTGCTGATGCCGGAGAGCAAGAACTACCTCGACCCGTCGGTCGTCACGCTGGCCGAGGCGCTGCGCGAGTCCGGCTACCGCACCGCCCACATCGGCAAGTGGCACCTCGGCACGACCGGGCCGCACTGGCCCGAGGCGCAGGGGTTCGATGTCGCCTTCCACTGCCACCCCGATCCGGGCCCGCCGGGCGAGTACTTCTCCCCGTACGGCGTCGTGCCGCCGGGCAGCCCGCCGCCGGCGGACCGCCGCCAGAAGCATGTCGTCGGCACGATCACCGACGGTCCCGCGGGCGAGTACATCGTCGACCGCCTCGCGGACGAGGCGATCCGCTTCATCGAGTCGTCGAAGGACCGCCCGTTCTTCCTGAACCTCTGGAACTACGGCGTCCACGGGCCGTGGGGCCACAAGGAGGAGACCACGAGGGAATTCGCGAAGAAGACCGATCCGCGCGGCGTCCAGGGCAATCCGATCATGGGCTCGATGCTCCGCAGCGTCGACGAGTGTTTCGGGCGCATCCTCGCGAAGCTCGATGAACTCAAGCTTGCGGACGACACGGTCGTCATCTTCTACTCCGACAACGGCGGGAACATCCACAGCAACACGCCGGACGACGGCAAGCAGGCGAACATCAAGCCGGGCCACCCGAAGTACGCCTTCCTCGAAGGCTGGCGGAAGTGGGCCGGCGACCGGCCGCCGACCTGCAACGCGCCGCTGCGCGACGGCAAGGGCCGGATGTACGAGGGCGGCGTGCGCGTGCCGCTGATGGTGCGGTGGCCCGGGAAGATCGCGGGCGGCGGCACCAGCGACGCGATCGTCGGGTGCATCGACATGTACCCGACGATCCTCGACCTCCTCGGCGTGCGGACGCCGGCGCAGCACACGGTGGACGGCGTCTCCTTCGCGCCCGTGCTGAAGGGGACCGGCGGCCTCGCGCGCGACGCCTACTTCATCTGGTTCCCGCACCTCGTCCCCGGCGTGAGCGTGCACCAGGGCGACTGGAAGCTGATCCGCAGGTTCCAGGAGCGGCCCGGCGACTACGAGGGCACGCGCGAGCTGTTCAACCTCAAGGACGACCCCGGGGAGACCACCAACCTCGCGGCAAAGATGCCGGAGAAGGTGAAGGAGCTCGACGCGCGGATCGACCGGTTCGCCGCGGAGACGGGCGCGCTGCTGCCGCAGCCGAACCCGGACTACAAGCCGCGTCCGGCCGCCGCCGTCGGCGCCACGAAGGCCCCGGCATCCGCCGACCCCGCCGCCGGGCTCGTGCCGAAGTCCTGCAGGATCACGGTCGTCGCCGGCGCGCTGCGCGTCGAGGCCGAAGGCAAGGCGCCGTTCCTCGGCACCGCGCAGGTGAAGTCCTCCGGGCCGCTCACGCTCGCGCTTCGCGCCCGCAGCGCCGCCGGCGGGGCGGGGAAGGTGCAGTGGGTGACGAAGGACCAGGAGGACTTCCCGAAAGAGGGGCAGGTCGTCCCGTTCACGCTGCCCGCCGGCGCGGACTGGCAGGACGTGACCGTCGAGGTCCCGATGAAGGGCGAGACCCGCATCCTCCGGCTCTACCTGCCGGCGGACAAGGGCCCGGTCGAGGTCGAGTCGATCCGCTGGACCCCCGCCAAGGCCGCCAAGCCCGCCCGGGCCTGGCAGTTCGGCGCCGCCCGCCCCTAGCGGGCGCCGCATGCCCGCGTGGGACCCGCTTGGACGCCCGCCGCGACCGTGTATGACCCAGGACGCGCCGCTCATCGGTCCCGGCCCGGATCACGGAGCTTGCAGATCGCATCCGAGTTCAGTCCCTTGCCGGAACGGCGACGTGCCGGTTCCGTCGGAAGACCCGGACGACACATCCTTCCTCGACCTGCCGCAGCAACTCGCTGAACCTCGTCTGGCCTCGAATGCACCAATCTCCAGGGTCTTCATGCCGTCATCATCCGACGAACCAACCAGCTTCACAACCAGTTGTTTCGAACCGGCCGGTGCGGGGGTCGCGGGGGCGGTGTCCGGGCATTGACCTTGCGTTGGCCTTGTGTTTGACTGATCGCATGAGCGTTGACCTGTCAAATGACCGGCGGAGGCGGGCATGACGCGGGCCGTGCTTCTCTTTTTGCTGTCGGCGGTCGCGGCGCGGGCCGGGGAGCCGTACCGTCCGCTGGCCTGGCGCGGGGATGCCGAGTGGTACGGGTCGGCGTTCTGGACGGGGCCGGACTGGACGCGGGTCGGGAAGGACTGGCACCACCCGGGGAACGACACGCCGAGCGTCCGCAGGTTCGAATGCCCGCGCGACGGGCGCGTGGCCGTCACCGGTCGCGTGGCGAAGCTCCATCTCAGCGGCGACGGCATCCGCGCGACGATCCGGCACAACGGGCGCGATGCGTGGACCGCGGAGATCGGCGGGACCGACGGCACGGGCGTCGTCCACCGCGTCGAGTTCGACGTGAAGGCCGGCGACGCGATCCGTTTCGTCGTCCACAAACGCGGCCACATCGGCTGCGATACGACCGGTTGGGATCCTGTGGTTGTGTATGCGGACGGCGCGGCGTTCCGCGCGTCGGAGGCGTTTGCGGCCGCGAAGCAGGGCGGGGGAGGGTGGTCCTACGAGCAGGAGGGCGAGGGGACCGCGCCGCCCGCGGTGCCGGCTGCGGCCGCTCCGGAGCGTCCGTCCGCGCCGCCGTCCCCGGCGCTGTCCGCCCTCCTGGCCGCGCGGGCCGGCGAACTCGCGCCGGAGACCGATTCCGCGCTGCTCGCCATGGCGATGGAGGAATGGTGGCGGGAGGACGGGCTCGACGACACGCCCGCGACGTACCGGGCCGCGGCAAGCAACCACCTGGAGCGGGTGCGCGCGCTCGCCTCGTGCGCCGGCGCGCCGCCGGCGGACGCGGACCGCCTTGTCGGAGCCGGGCCGCAGTCGCTCGACGACTGGCGTCTCCACTACCTCCGCGTCCGCGCCCTGAAGCGCTCGCTGATGATGGGCCGTCCCGAGATGCGGTTCGGCGAACTACTCGTGTGCAAGCGCCGCATGCCGTCCTACGCACACCTCGTCGCCCAGTACTACGGCTGGCGGCAGCGGGCGGGCGGGGGCCTCTACGCCGTGGCGCGGCCGGGACAGTCACTCGCGCTGCGCGACCTCACGGGCGGGCGCCTGCCGCCGGGCAGCTGCCTCGAGCCGCGCGTGCATCCGGACGGACGCCGCGTCCTGTTCGCCTTCGTCGCGTGCGACCTGACCACGCCCGAGCCGACCTCGCTGCCGGTGAACGAGGCCGGGCCGGATGAGCGCTACTTCCACCTGTACGAGATCGCCGCGGACGGCACGGGCCTGCGCCAGCTCACGCGCGGGCCCTACGACGACATGATGGCCGACTACCTGCCCGACGGCGGCCTCGTCTTCTGTTCGACGCGCCGGAAGGGCTACTCGCGCTGCTTCGGGCCGCAGTACAGTCCGCGGTGGGACACCTACACGCTGCACCGCGCCGACGGCGACGGCGGCGGCATCCGCACGCTTTCATGGAACGACGTCAGCGAGTGGTTCCCCGCGGTGGGGCACGGCGGCGAGATCCTCTTCGCGCGGTGGGACTACATCGACCGCGACGCGGTGACGCACCAGAACCTGTGGTCGTGCCGGCCCGACGGCACCAACCCGATGGCGGTCTGGGGCAACGGCCTTCCGAAGCCGCACTGCACGTTCCAGGCGCGTCCGGTGCCCGGCTCGCACAGGCTCGTCTTCACCGCGTCGGCGCACCACTCGATCACGGCGGGGCCCGTGTGCCTGCTCGACCCGACGGTCGGCCTCAACGCGCCCGAGGCGGTCGAGCGCGTGACGCCGCTGCCGTATCCGGAGGCCGAGGGCTGGGCGCTGCCCGAGTGGTACGAGTCGCCGTGGCCGCTCTCGGAGGACTGGTTCCTCGCCGCCTACAGCCCGAAGCGGCTGCGGTCCGAGGGGCAGCACAAGAGCGACCCGAACCCGGATGACGCGCTGCGGATCGTCCTGCTCGACCGCCGCGGCAACCGCGAACTCGTGTACCGCGACCGCGGGATCGGGACCACGACGCCGGTTCCGCTCGCCCCTCGTCGCCCGCCCCCCGTGGTCGCCAGCGTCCTGCCTGCCGATCCGCCGCCGCACGGCGAGCTGACGATCTACGACGTCTACCGCGGCCTCGACGGCGTGCCGCGCGGGTCGATCGCGGAGATCCGGATCGTGCAGCTCTTCCCCAAGACCACGCCGGTCGCCAACGTGCCGCGCATGGGCCTGGCGGGCGAGGAGAACGGCCGCGCGATCCTCGGCACCGTGCCGGTCGAGGCGGACGGCTCCGCGCGGTTCCTGCTGCCCGCGCGCACGAAGGTGCTGTTCCAGGCGGTCGACCGCGACGGCTTCGTGCGGCGCACGATGCGCTCGTCGACCTACGTCCAGCCCGGCGAGGTCACCTCGTGCGTCGGCTGCCACGAGTACGGGACCACGCTGCCCTCGGCCGCCGGCGGCGCGCCCATGGCGATGCGCCGCGCGCCCTCGACGATCGAGCCCGGACTGCTGGGCGGGCGTCCGTTCGGCTTCGTCGAGGTCGTGCAGCCCGTCCTCGACCGCCATTGCATCCGCTGCCACGCCGGGGAGAAGCCGAAGGGCGGGATCGATCTCACGCGGGCGCCGGACCGCGGGTTCACGCGGTCCTACTGGGCGTTGTGCGGCGACGCGGCGGGGCGTCCGACGCGCCCCGAGGCCGACGCGGGCGACCTCGTGCCGCGCTACCGGCAGCGCAACCAGATCCAGATCACGCCGCCGGACGACCTGCGCGCCGCGCGGCAGAGCCGGCTGATCCGCATGCTGGCGGCCGCGTCCGGCCACCAGGGGGTGAAGGTGCCGCCGGACGACCTCCGCCGCCTCGCCGCCTGGATCGACCTCAACGCGATCTTCTACGGCGTCTACGACGCGCCCTCGCAGGCCCGCCAGGTCGCCGGCGACCCCGTCCCGATGCCGGACATCCGCTGACCTTCCAACCCTTGGACGCCGCGGCCTGCCGACGGTCCAAGGGTTGGAACCCCGCGCGGTCCGGGCTTGCGCCGGCCGGCCATCCTGGGCCACGCTGCCGTTGTCGAGCGTGGAGGACCGGACATGAGCCGAGGAATGCGGCGTCGGGATTTCGTGGGGTTGTGCGGTGCGGCGGCGGCGGTCCCGTGGGCCGGGCGCGGGGCGGGGGCGGACCGTCCCAACATCCTGTTCGTCTTCGCGGACCAGCTTCGCTCGATGGATCTGGGCTGCTACGGGAGCCGGCAGGTCCGGACGCCGCACATCGACCGGTTGGCGCGCGAGGGCATGCTCTTCACGAACGCGATCAGCACGGCGCCGGTCTGCTCGCCGTTCCGCGCGATGCTTCTGACCGGAAACCACCCGATGAAGAACGGCATGGTCTACAACGACCACTTCCTCCGCAACCCGACCCCCTGCTTCGCGGAGGCCTGCAAGGCCGTCGGCTACCGCACCGGCTACATCGGCAAATGGCACGTCGACGGCGCGGGCCGCTCGGCGCGCATCCCGCCGGAGCGACGGCTCGGCTTCGATTTCTGGCGCACGCTGGAATGCACGCATGCCTACTTCAAGTCGCCGTACTACCACCAGGACGAGGCGACGCCGCGCACGTGGGAGGGCTACGACGCCGCCGCGCAGACCGGCGCGGCGTGCGGCTTCATCCGGGACCGTCAGGCGGGCCGCCCGTTCTGCCTGTTCCTGTCGTGGGGCCCGCCGCACGATCCCTACGTCGCGCCGCCGGAGTACATGAGGCGGTTCGATCCGGCGGGGATCGAGATGCGGCCGAACGTCGACGACTTCGCCGCGGCGGAGCGGATGCGAGCCGAGTGCGACACGGAGCTTCCGGCCGGCTTCGCCGTCAACCGGCGGCGGCTCGTCGCCTCGCTGAGCGACCGCTCGAACGCCGCCGTCCGCGAGTGGTACCGCGGCTACTTCGCCGCGATCGAGGCGCTCGACGACTGCATGGGCCGGCTGCTCGCGGCACTGAAGGAGGCCGGCGAACTGGACCGCACGGTGGTGGTGTTCACATCGGACCACGGCGACAGCCTCGGGTCGCACCGGCAGTACGGGAAACAGATGCCCTACGAGGAATCGATCTCCGTCCCGTTCCTTGTCCGCCATCCGCCGGCGGTTCCCGCCGGCGCGAGGACCGACGCGCTGCTCGCCCCGCTCGACATGATGCCGACCGTGCTCGGCCTCGCCGGCGTGCCGTGCCCGGCGGTCGACGGCCGCAGCCTCGCCGACGTCGTGCGCGGGCGCCGCGCGGACGACCGCGATGCGGTGCTGATCCAGAACACGACCTGGATCGGCACGAACTGGATCGCGAACGGCGCCGGCCCGTGGCGCGGCGTGCGGACGAAGACGCACACCTACGCGCGCCGGTCGGACACCCGGAAGCCGTGGATGCTGTTCGACAACCGGGCCGACCCGTACCAGATGACCAATCTCGTCGACCGCCCCGGGCACGCCGCGCAGGTCGCAGCGCTCGATGCGCGGACGACCGAGCTGTGCGCCGAGGCCGGGGATCCCGAAGATCCGGTCCGCATCGCGAAGCTGATCCAGGACGAGCGCCGCTCCCGCGGACTCGACGAGCGGGCCGCGGACCTTCTGCCGGCCCGCGTCGAGCCGGGGAGCGGGTTTCGGGATCTGTGAGGGGCGGGCAGGAGGGCCCGCGCCACGGCGACCGGGAGCCGCGCAGGGCAGACGCATCTTGTTCCTGTCGAAACCGGGCCGTGTGCGCGGGATCCTCAGGATCCCCCTTCCAGCGCCGGGAAAGGGAGATCTGAGCCGAACAATCCTTGAATCAAGGCGAAGGCGATGCCGCGGCGCGCACCAGGTGGCCCCGAGCCCGCGAGGGGCCCGGCCGGGAACGCGGCAGACCGCCCCGGATGCAAGACGACGAAGGGGGCGCTGGACTCGTGTCCGCGCCCCCTTCGGCAACGCCGCAGGCGGGGCGGGATCCCGCGCGATCCGGCCGGCCTGGTGCGCGTCGCACCCCCGCAACCGCGAGGGCTCCAGCGTCCACCAGCCACCCCGCGCCACGGCGACCGGGAGCCGCGCGGCCGGGCTTGCAGTGCCGAGACCACTCGGGCATGGTTTCGTCATGAACGCGATCCGGTACGGCGTGGCGATCGGGATGGCGGCGGCGGCCTGCGGGGCGGGGGAGCCCGTGCTGGCGCCGGGCGTGCGGCTGCAGGCCGACGGCAAGGACATCGACGTCGAGATCGGTCACCTCGTGCCCTGCGTTGCCGATTGGAACGGCGACGGGCGAAAGGACCTCCTCCTCGGCCAGTTCAGGGAAGGCCGCATCCGCTTCTATCCGAACACCGGCACCGACGCGCAGCCGGAGTTCAAGTCCTTCGAGCTTCTCTCCGCCGGCGGAACACCCATCCGCCTGGACGCGGGGTGATGCGTGGGCTCGTATCCACAGGTTGTGGATACCAACAACGACGGGCTGCCGGACATCGTCAGCGGTGATGCGAGTGGCGCGGTGTGGCTGTTCCGGAACGCGGGGACGCGGACGCAGCCGAATCTGGCCGTCGGCGAGCGCGTGAAGGCCGGAGGCGTGCCCATCGAGGGGACGCGTCGGCGCTACGAGAAGGGGGCCGACGGCCGCTTCCGGGTGATTTCCGAAACCAACGCCGTGAGCGGCGTCTATTCGAAGCTCCACCTGGCCGACTGGGATGGGGACGGACTGCGCGATCTGCTCGTCGGCCAGGACGGACCCGCCGGTCAGGATCTCGTTGTCTATCGCAACGCGGGCGCCGCGGACCGCATGGAGTTGGAGGCGCCCGTGCCCCTTGCGCTGCCGGGGCCGCAGATGTCCCGTCCGTCGATGCTGCTGTTCGACTGGGACGGCGACGGGAAGACGGACGTGCTCTGCGGCACGGAGAACGCGCGGATCGTCTTCTTCCGGCGCACCGGCGACGGTCGGGCGCCGACGTTCGCCGAAGGGGTGGACCTGAAGCTGGAGGGCCCGGGCTTCGAGAAGAGCTACCGGTGCCGCCCGTGGGTTGCCGACTGGAACAACGACGGCAAACCCGACCTGCTCGTCGGCAACATCTACAGCGACGCGAAGAAGGCCGGCGGCAACGTCTGGCTCTTCCTGGCGAAGTGAGCCGCGCCCGGCGCCGCCGGGTGGATCCGATCCGCCGGCCCGCGGGCCGGTCAGGGCTTGGTCAGCGTCCAGATCCCGCTTCCGCCCCCGCCGGCGATGATCGTGAAGGTGCCGGTCATGACGTCGCGGTCGTCGTTGGCGGTGCCGGTCCATTCCGAGACGGCCGCGCCGCTCTGGACGGTCATCGTGACCGTGTCGCCGTTGATCTCGCCGGTCATCGTGCCGTTCACGCCGCCGGTGCCCTGGTAGGTTCCGCTCAGCGTGTTGCCGGACTGCACGATCCCCATGCCGATGTTCGCCGGGGGATTCCCGTTCTGGGCGATGGTACCGGTCCACGCCCCGCTCAGCGTTGCGGAGGTTGCGTTGGTGACGTTGTTCGTGACGACCGTGGTGCCGCCGTTACCGTCGTCGCTGTCGCAGCCCACCACCCCCGTCATCGCGGCCGCAAGACAGGCCATTCCACACCAGGCAAGCAGCGTCTTCATGGGCACTCCATTGAGAAGCGGCCTCCATCCGGTGCGGCACCGTGCCGGCATGGCCGGGCGGAGGTCGCGCTTGCACGGGCGCAGGGTATCACGGCGGACTCGGAACGCCAGCCCGAAAGCCGTTCACGCGCCGTGTCCGGGCAATAACGGCCGGCCCGGGGCGTTATCCAAGGACCGCCGGCATCCGGCGGACGAGGGATTCATGAGACCCGACCTTGCGTTGTTCGTTGCCGCCGGACTGACGGCGCTCCGGCTGGGGGCCGCGGAGCCGGGCCCGAACGTCCTGCTGATCACGGTGGACGACATGAGCGCGGAGTCGATCGGCGCCTTCGGCTGCCGGCTGAAGGACACGACGCCGACGATCGATCGCCTCGCGCAGCGCGGCGTCCGGTTCAGCCACGCGCACGTCGTGGTCGCCAACTGCATGCCGTCGCGAAACGTCATGTGGTCGGGTCTCTACCCGCACCGGAGCGGGGTCGAGGGGTTCTACCAGGTGCCGACGGCGAAGTACCCGCACCTCGTCGACCTGATGAAGGGCGCCGGCTACTTCACCGCGATCCGCGGCAAGATCTCGCACTCGACGCCCTACACGCCGTACGCCTGGGATGCCGAGTTGGAGACGATGCCCGACGGATCGAAGGTCCACCCGAAGAACGCGAAATCGTACGGCCACTCGACGGCCGAGGGCATCCGGCTCGCGAAGGCCGCCGGGAAGCCGTTCTGCCTGCTGATGAACATCTCGGATCCGCACAAGCCCTTCTACGCCGAGGGGAAGAACGGCGAGACGGTGCCCGATGCGAACGTTCCGTCGCGCGTCTTCACGCCGGACGAGGTCCCGGTGCCGGGCTTCCTGTTCGACGACCCGGTCGTCCGCAAGGAGCTCTCGCACTACTACTCGAGCGTGCGGCGCGCGGACGATTGCGCCGCGGAGATCCTCGCCGCGCTGAAGGCGGCGGGCGCGGAGACGAACACGCTGATCGTGTTCCTGTCCGACCACGGCATGCCGCTGCCGTTCTCGAAGACGCAGGTCTATCACGACAGCACCCGAACGCCGCTCTTCTTCGTCTGGCCCGGCCGGCTGCCGGAGGGCCGTGTGGACGACCGGCACATGGTCTCGACCGTTGACCTGCTTCCGACGCTGCTCGATCTGCTCGGCATCGTGCATCCGGGCACGATGGACGGCCGGTCCTTCGCCTCGTTGCTCCGGGGCGGGGGGGATGGCGGTCGCGAGTGGGTGATCAAGGAGTACAACGAGAACTCCGGCGGAAACCGCAATCCGATGCGCGCGATCGAGAGCCTCGACGACCTCTACATCTTCAGCCCCTGGGCCAACGGCGAGCGGACGATGGCGACGGCCACGATGGGCACGCCGACCTACCGCCGCATGGCCGCGATGGCGGGGAGCGACGCGGCCATCGCGGCGCGGCACGAGCTGTTCGTCCACCGCGTCCCCGAGGAGCTCTACGCGGTCGGGCGCGATCCGGACTGCCTCACGAACCTCGTCGCCGACGCGTCGTCCCGGGGCCGTCTCGACCGCAGCCGCTCGACGATGGAGACCTGGATGGCCGAGACCGACGATCCCATGCTCGCCACCTTCCGGCAGCGGGGCGACGCGGCGGCGCGCGAGGCGTTCATGTCCGGCCAGGTCGCCGCGGCGCAGGACCGCAAGGCGGACAAGCCGAAGAAGGGCGCGAAGCGCGCCGCGGCGGCGGAGAAGGCGGATGCCGCCAGGCCCCGCGCCGCGGGGAAGAGCGCCGGCGCGAAGGCCCTCATCGCCATCGAGCCGCCGGACGTGGTGGCGGCCGGCACGACGGTCGTCGTGCGCATCCGCCACGAGCTGCCCGCGGACCTGGGCGAGCAGGTGCTGACGGTGACCGCCAAGGAGGGGCAGGCGGGGGAGCGGCTCGACCGGACCACCGTCAAGGCGCGGGGGACGGGCGTCGCCGAGGCGTCGCTGAAGATTCCCGCCGGCGTCGACACCGCCGTCAGCTTCGCCGCCTTCGTCGGCGAGGACTTCAAGGCGACCCGCCAGCACGTCATCACCGGGCCGGTGCCGGTGCTTCAGCGATGACGCTGGAAGCCATGACGGCTGCAGCCGCGACCGAGGGTCGCGGCAGGCCCCGCGCCCGTGGACGCATTGCCGCGACCGCCGGTCGCGGCTACAGTCGACCGCGCGGCCGGCCTTCACGGGCTTCCGGGAATCGGAGAGACGGGGGCCCTTGCCCTGGGCGCTGTCACGACCGCCAACCATGGAGTTCGCGATGAACCATCGAATCGCCGCCGCCCTCGCCGGTGCGCTCGCCGCCTCCGGTCCGCTGCTCGCGGCGCCGGAGCGGCCGCTGAACGTCCTCTTCCTGATGACGGATGAGCAGCACTACAGGTCCCTTTCGCTGACCGGAAACCCGTACATCACGACGCCGAACATCGACCGCATCGGCCGCGAGGGGGCGCAGTTCGTCAACGCGACGTGCGTGACGCCGTTCTGCTCGCCGTCCCGCGCCTCGTTCATCACCGGCCTCTACCCGCACCGCCACGGGATCCTCGTCAACGTGGACGGCAAGGGTGCGCGGCAGGCGCCGCTCCCGCAGCATGCGTTTCCCAACACCGAGACGATCCTGCACAAGGCCGGCTACGCGACGGCGCACTTCGGCAAGTGGCACCTCGGGGACACGGGCGACTTCGACTGCTACGAGTCGCGCGTCTACGCCGGCGCGGACAACCAGGAGTACAAGCGCTTCCTCGACGAGCGGCTGCCGAAGTCGAAGTTCGCGGACTTCGCGGGCCCCGGGCGCTACCTGGACCGCCCCGTCGAGATGATCCCCGCGATCGAGAAGGCCTACCGCGAGTTCACGAAGCCGCCGAGCGACCGCGTGTCCTATATCTCGATCATCGGGCGGAGCCTGATCCCGCCCGAGTTGCTGCCGGAGACGCGCATCACGGATGCCGCGATCGAGCGGATCCGGAAGCATGCGAACGAACCGTTCATGATCACCGTGTCGTGGAGTCCGCCACACGACCTGTGGGTGATTCCGGAGCCCTACTACGGCATGGTCGACCGCAGGAAGATCGAGCTGCGCGGCAGCCGCGACATGCCGGAGTGGGACCAGCGCGGCGCCAGCAAGCGCCTCGGCGACCTGGCGGGGGACGAGGGTGTTCGCGAGTACGCCGCCATCTACCACGGCATGGTGAAGTACATCGACGACCAGGTCGGACGCGTGCTCGGGACGCTCGACGACCTCGGCCTTGCGGAGCGGACGCTGGTGGTCTTCACGACCGACCACGGCGACATGGTCGGCGCGCACGGCTGCATCGGGAAGTCCATCACGGGCTTCTACGACGACCTCGTGCACATCCCGTTCCTGATGAGGCTGCCCGGCGCGATCCGTCCGGGAACGGTGGTGGACCGGCCGGTCAGCCAGGTCGACCTCATGCCGACGATCCTCGATCTCACCGGGCGGCAGGCGCCGGAGGGGATCCACGGCCGCTCCCTTCGTCCGCTGATGCAGGGGCGGGACGTGCCGTGGCGCGACCACGCCTTCTGCCAGCGCGCGAACCACCAGTTCATGCTGCGCACCGCGACGCACAAGTACGTCTTCGGTCCGAAGCCGCGGATGGCGGCGCTCTACGACCTGAAGGCCGATCCCGATGAGAACCGCAACCTCGCCGCGGCCCCCGAGCACGCGGACCTCGTGCGGTCGATGCACCGGAGGCTGATCGAGGTCATGAAGGCCGACGGCGCCGCGACAACACTGCCCGCGGACCCGCTGGCGTCCGGGGAGTGAGAAGCGATGGGGCGGCGCTCCGACTTGAAACTTGAAACTTGGAACCTGAACCTTGAGACTCCGCCTCCGCGCGGGCCAGCTTAGCTCAGCCGGTAGAGCAGCTGATTTGTAATCAGCAGGTCGTCGGTTCGATCCCGACAGCTGGCTCCAGACGATGGGAGGCATGGAGTGAACCGCAGACCTGTCCCGATCCTCCTGGTGACGCTGGCGCTTGGCCTCGCGCCGGTCCTTCCATTCGGCTGCGGCGCGGTGCGGGCCGCCGAGAAGGGGGGCGTCTCGCCCGACGAGCCGTACAAGAAGCTGACCCCGGACTCGGAGGAGCAGGCCGGCGTGCCGAAGGGCGGGATCACGGAGCACGAGTGGAACGCGAGCAAGGTCTTCCCCGGCACCGTGCGGAAGTACTGGGTCTACGTGCCGAAGCAGTACGACGCGGCGAAACCGGCGTGCGTGTTCGTCTGCCAGGACGGCGTCCTGTACAAGGCCCCGACGGTCTTCGACAACCTGATCGCGAAACGGGAGATGCCCGTGACGATCGGGATCTTCATCCAGCCCGGCGACTTCCCCCTCAAGCCCGGCGAGGCGCCGCGCCGGCGTCCGGACGGCCGCCCGGCCCCGCGGGCCAACCGCAGCCGGGAGTACGACACGCTGAGTGGCGACTACGCCCGGTTCCTGATCGAGGAGATCCTCCCGGAGGTCGGCCGGACGCACTCCCTGACGACGAATCCCGAGGGCCGGTGCATCGCCGGCAGCAGCAGCGGCGGCATCTGCGCGTGGACCGTGTGCTGGGAGCGGCCCGACGCCTTCCGCAAGTGCTTCACCACCGTCGGCAGCTTCACGAACATCCGAGGGGGCGGCGCGTATCCGGAGCTTGTGCGGGCCGCGCCGCGGAAGCCGATCCGGATCTTCCAGCAGGACGGCGCGAACGATCTCGTCAACGAGTTCGGAAGCTGGCCGGAGGCGAACCGGGCGATGGCGGCCGCGCTCGGCGAGAAGGGATACGACCACCGGTTCGTGTTCGGCGAGGGCGTCCACAGCAGCCACCACGGCACGCAGCTTTTCCCGGACGCGATGCGGTGGATGTGGCGGGACTTCAAGCCGTGATCGGCGGCGCGGTCTCTACCCGTCCCCCATCAGGTTGGCGAGGGCGGTGCGGATCGCGCGGACGGATCCGCGGTCGTCGGGATGGACGCGGTTGGTGAGGATGACGAGGAAGAGGTTCCGGCGCGGGTCGCAGACGATGGACGTGCCCGTGTAGCCGCTGTGGCAGAAGGCGGTGGCGTCCATCGCGTCGCCCTTGATCCATGCATGGGAACTGCTCACGTCGAACCCGAAGGCGCGTCCGTGCGACTGCGGCGTGGTCAGCCGGGCCACGGATTCGGGCGAGAGCACGCGGCGTCCGTCCGACATCCCGTTGTTGAGGAGCATGCGGCAGTAGCGGGCGAGGTCGCCGGCGGTGGAGAAGACGCCGGCATTGCCCGAGACGCCGCCCATGAGGCGGGCCAGCGGATCGTGCACCTCGCCCACGGGGTGGCGGCCGTCGCGCAGCTGCGTTCCCGCGATCCTCGGCCGCCAGCCGGGCGGCGGCGCGTAGATCGTGTTGGTCATGCCCAGCGGCCCGAACAGGTGCGTGCCCGCGAAGCGGTCGAGCGGCATGCCCGATGCGATCTCGACGATCCGGCCGAGGATGATGTAGCCGAGGCAGCTGTAGCGGGAGGTCCCGCCGGGCGGCTGGAGCGGCCGGAGACCGCAGATCGCGCGCAGGACCGCGTCGGGGCAGACGTTGCCGTGCGCGGCGGCGAGCGCGGCGGCGTCGGTGTAGGGCGGGAGGCCGGAGTCGTGCGCGAGCAGGTGGCGGATCCGCACATCCTGCTTTCCCCGGGTGGCGAAGTCCGGAAGGTGCCGCGCCACGGGGTCGTCGAGTCCGAGTTTCCCCTGTTCGACCAGGAGCAGCACCGAGGGCGCGGTCGCCACCGCCTTGGTGAGCGAGGCGATGTCGAAGACCGTATCGGACTGCATGGGGGCCGGAACGTTCGTGGTCGAGGCCATCCCGCGGGCGAAGGTGAAGACGACGCCTTCACGGCGGCCGACGGCCACCACGGCGCCCGGGACGCTGCCCCTGGCGATCTCGGCTCCGACGACGGCATCCATGCGGGACTGCAGGGCGGACGCCACGTCCTCGGCTCCGCAGGTCGTGTGCGCCGCCAGGGCGGCAGCGCCGGCGAGCGCGCGGCGGTGCCCGGCGCGGATCGACCGTCCGTCGTTCATCGCCGGCACGATGCCGCAGCGCGGGCGGGACATCAACATCCAACGGCCTGCAGCCGCCCGCAGGTCCGCGCCGCGCCGTTCCCGGCCCCTGCGTTCCTGCGTACGCTTGACTGTCATCCGGACTCGTGCGTGACTGGGATCGCGTCCGCGCCGGGGGCGTCGGGACCCGTGCGCGGCGGAGAGGATGGACCCATGAGGCGGATGGCGCGGGCGGTGGGGATCGCAGCGGCCGCGTGGCCGGCGTTGGCGACGGTGGCCGGGGCGGCGGCGCGGGCGCCGGACGAGGCTCCCTTGCTGAGCCACGAGGCGTTCGCGCAGCCGCCGCCGGCGTGGCGGTCGGTGCCGTTCTGGTCGCTGAACGACGAGCTCGAGCCGGCCGAGATCGAGCGCCAGATGGAGGCGTTCAAGGCCGGCGGTTTCGGCGGCGCCTACCTGCACAGCCGGATCGGCCTGCTGACGGAGTACCTCGGCCCCGACTGGTGGGCCGCGATGGATGCGGGCGTCCGCGCCGCGGAGCGGCTCGGCATCGAGGCGTGGTTCTACGACGAGGACAAGTGGCCCAGCGGCTTCGCGGGCGGCATCGTGCCGCTGGCGAGCGAGGACTTCCACGCGCGCGCGCTGCTGCGGCTCGACAAGTCCGCGCCGCTGCCCGAGCGGTGCGAGGTGCTCGCGGAGGACGCCGCCCACCGCTACGTCGGCTGGAAGGTGCCGATGGGCGACGCGTGGTTCAACGGCACGTGCTGGGTCGACCTGATGAACCCCGCGACCGTGAAGGCCTTCATCGACTGCAGCTACCGCCCCTACGCCGAGCGCTACGCGAAGCAGATGGGCGGGGCCGTCCACGGCATCTTCACCGACGAGCCGCAGGTCTCGCCGCGGACCTCCGGCGTCGTTCACAAGGGGGCGGTGGCCTACTCGCCGGTGCTGCGCGAGCGCTTCCGCCGCGAGCACGGCTACGACTTCGTCGAGCGCATCGCCGGCCTGTTCGAGAATGCCCCGGGATCGGCGACGGTGCGTCTGCACTACTTCCAGACGGTCGGCCGCGCGCTGGAGGAGAGCTTCTCGAAACAGATCGGCGAGCACTGCGAGCGGACGGGCATGACGTGGACCGGCCACTACAACGGAGAGGAAACGTTCCGCTCGGTGCAGATGAACGTCGGCAACCTGATGATCCAGTACCGCCACATGCAGCGGCCGGGCATCGACCACCTCGGCCTGCGGCTGCCGATGCTGGTCGTCCACATGATGCGCAGCCTCTCGAGCGTCGCGAACCAGTACGGCCGCACGCGCCGCCTCTCCGAGATGTTCGGCATCAGCGGCCAGAACATGAACTTCGAGGATCGCGCGTGGATCTGCGCCGGCCACGCGGTGCTGGGCATCAATCACGTCTGCCCGCACCTGACGCTCTACAGCATGAAGGGCTGCCGGAAGCGCGACTACCCGCCGACGATCTCGCCGCAGCAGCCCTACTGGGGTTGGAACGGCGCGGTCGAGGACTGCATGGCGCGGGTGTGCTACCTCTCGTCGGTCGGCGCCTACGCGCCGGAGCTGCTCGTGATCCATCCGCTCGAGAGCGCGACCATCGACGACCCCGGCAGCGGCGCCTCGCCCGTGGGCAACGCCCGGTTCGGGCGGTTCATGAAGGTCCTGGAGTCGCTGCAGGCGTCGCACCGCGACTACGACCTTGGGGACGAGCAGATCCTGGCCGACCTCGGGGTGGTGGAGGGCGCCTCGCTGCGCGTCGGGAAGATGGTCTACCCGGCGGTGCTGCTGCCGTGCCTGCGCACGGTGCGCGCAAGCACGCTGGCGCTGCTGGACCGCTTCGCCGCGGCGGGCGGCACGGTGCTCGTGGCGGACGGCATGCCGGACCTGGTCGACGGCCTCCCCAACGCGGCGCCGCTGGCGGCGCTGGCGGGCGTCGCCAGAACGCTGCCGGCGGAGGGCGCGGGGCCGGCGCTCGAAGCGCTGCGGCCGGCCGCGGTGCGCGTCGAGGGCGACGGCGCGGAGGCCGTGTGGACGCACCGCCGCGCGCTGCCGGGCGGGCAGATGGTGATGCTCTTCAACCGGTCGCGTCTCGCGGCGGCCGACGTGCGCGTGACGCTGGCCGCGGGCGCGGACCACCCGGTGGTGTGGGACCCGACGTCCGGCCGGACGATGTCCGTGAACCCGGGGGCCGACGGGACCTTCGCGCTGCGTCTCGATCCGGCGCGCACGCTCTTCCTCTCCACCGGCGGCGCCTCCGGCCCGGCCCGGCCGTCCGGCGCGTATGCCGCCGCGCGCCCCGGCGCCGCGGTGCAGACGCTCGACGGCTCGTGGACGGGCCGCCGGCTGGATGCGAACGCGATCACGCTCGATTTCGCGCGCTGGTCGACGAACGGCGGGGCCTCGTTCCAGGCCGCGGAGCCGGTGATCGGCATCCACGAACGCTTCACGCACCGGCCGTACCGCGGACCGCTGCGCCTGGCGTTCGACGTGGTGGTCGACACGCCGCCGAGGCGCTGCTCGCTCGTGATGGAGCAGCCGGCGATGTACCGCTCGATCGCGGTCAACGGGCGGACGGTCGGCTTCGCCGGCTCCGGCTTCTACCGCGACGCCTCGTTCCGGATGGCGGAGATCGGCGCGCTGCGGAAGGGGACGAACACGGTGACGCTCGACCTCGACTACGTGGCGCCGGTGCCCCCGAGCCGCGACGCGCGCGAGCGCTACGGAACGGAGATCGAAAGCGTCTACCTCGTCGGCGACTTCGCGGTGCATGCGGAGGCCTCGCCGGAGCCGGCGAAGTCCGAGCGCAACGACCGGGGCGAGCTCCCGAAGCGGCCGGTGCACCGGTTCCGCTCGTTCCGGATCGGGACGGAGAAGGGCGCGTTCGAGGGCGACCTCGCGCCGCAGGGCTACCCGTTCTACGCGGGCGCGTTCGAGTTGGAACGGACCTTCACGGCGCCGGCACCGGCCGCGGGGGCGCGTCACGTGCTGACGTTCCCGGAGATGGAGGCCATCGTGGCGGTGGTCGAACTCAACGGGAAGCGCCTGCCGCCCGCCGTGTGGAGCCCGTGGGAGGTGGACGTCACCGAGGCGCTGCGCGAGGGGACGAACACGCTCAAGGTGACGCTGGTCAACTCGATGCGGAACCTGCTCGGACCGCACCATCACGCGTTGGGCGAACTGACCTCCGTCGGGCCGGTGTCCTTCACCGGCGGCGTCGGCTGGCCGACGAATGCGGACGGGGAGGAGGACTGGTACGACGTGCGCCTTTCGCGCGAGCCGAAACTCTGGCGGGACGACACGCATTGCATCCCGTTCGGCTTCCTGCGTCCGCCGGTGCTGGAACAGAGGCGGTAGGGGGGCGAGGTGTCGGATTCCAAATGCCAGGCGGAACGGCGCGGGCGCTTCGTCGGCGAGGCGGTCTCCGGGCCGGCCCGGGCCCCGGTCCGCGTCGATGGAGGGCCGGCCTCCGTGCCGGCCGCGAGCGGTACCGGGATGATCGGGCGCTTCGTCGGCGAGGCGTTGACGCCCGTATCCGGCACCGCCGATCCGCGCCGCATGGCCGCGGGCGGGCCGGGATTGCCGATCTCGTTCACCTGGCGCGGCGGGACGGTCCGCGTGGCCTCGGTCCTCCGGGAATGGCGCGAGACCGGCGCCTGCACGCACGGCAGCGGGGAACGCTACGCGCGCAAGCACTGGTTCGAGATCAGGGATGCCGACGGGCGAACGATGAAGCTCTACTTCGAGCGCCGGCCCCGGGGTCGCGGGGCGCGCTGGCATCTCTTCAGCACGACGGAAACCGCGAAAGGGGCCGGGCGCGGGGCGTCCCCGTCTTCGTGACCGGTGCGCCGGAGGGCGCGGCCCTCACCAGACGGTCGGATCCTCGCCGAGGACCTCCGCGACCTTGCGGTCGATGATCTGGTCGCGGAACTCCCGGCGCGACTCGATCTCCTTCTTGAGCCGCGCGAGCTCCTCCTCCATCTGGCGGATGCGCGCGGCACGGTCGCGTTCGCGGAGTTCGTAGGTCTGGCCGACCTGTTCGCGGATGCGGCGGCGGAGCTGTTCCTTGGGCTCGCCCTTCGCGTGATGGTACTGGTCGACCAGTCCCTTGACGCTGGCCATGTGTTCCGACAACGCGGCCTCGGTGCCGGCGGCCTTGCCGGGGGCCTTCGGCGCGGCGGGGCGGTCGGACTTCTCCCCTGCCGGGCCGGGGCGCTTCGCGCCGTCGGCGCGGTCGGTGGTCATCGGAGGGCGGACCTCGGCCGGACCGGCGAACGGCGGCCGGGGCGCGTCGCCGCCCTCGGTCTTGCGCCAGACGTTGGTGCGGCGGGGGTCGCCGCCGGGTTCCCGGAACCGGGTGGACGCCTCCTCGAACCGGCGGCGGAGCGCCTGCTGGAAGGCCTCGGGGTCCTCCCTGCGCAGCGTGACGAGCCGTTCGTACTCGTCGGGGTGGTTGCGCTTCACGTACTCGAGCAGGCGGTCGACGGGGCGCGCGCCCTCGGTCCACGTTCCCGACCCCTGCGGTCGGCCGGGACCGCCCGGGGCGGCGGGGTCGCGAACGCGGTCGGAGCGGGCCGCGGGTTCGGCTTTCTCGGCGGCGGCGTCCGTCGCCGGGGTCGCGGGCTCGTCGGCATCGCGGCGGACGACAATCTTGGCCCCGGCGTCACGGTCCGACGCCTCCACGGAGTCGGCGGCGACGGAATACGCGGCGCCGGCAAGCAGGGCCGACGCGGCCGCGATGCGGACCGGCAGGGCCGGGCTCACGTCAGGCCTCCACCTGGAGCATTCGCGTCGCGATCTCGTCGAGCGACTCGCCGGACTCCTGCGGATCGAACGGCAGGGCGCGCTTCATGTCCTCGGCCACCGTCGCGAGGTCGTCGCTCAGCAGGTCCATCCGCACGTCGACCCACTCGTCCATCGCCCACGCGTGGGCGGGGACGGCGGTGCGGGCGACGGCCGGACCGCCCGGGCGCGAGGCGGCGACAACGATGCCGAACCCGATCGCGAAGGCGGCGACCGCCGCGGCGGCGAGGGCGAGAACCGGGCGGTGGCCGAGGCCGAACCACGCGTGGCGGCGGATCGTCTCCTCCTCCTCGCGGCGGCGGGCCTCGACGACGAGCGAGGTCACCGTGAAACGGGTGGGCGGGGGCAGGGCCGCGTCCGCGCGCGCCTCGTCGCCGAGATGCAGCAGGGCGGCACGGTAGGAGCGGCACGACGGGCAGCCGGCCAGGTGCGCGTCGAGGCGCGCCCGGTCGGCGGGCTTCAACTCCCCGCTCGACTCGAGCAGGATGTACTGCGTGGAATGTTCGCACTTCATGACGACTGCCCTCCGCAGGCCCTGTACTCGTCCTTCAGGGCCTCCCTCAACTTCAACACCGCGTAATGCATGCGGGCCAGCGCGGTGTTGATGCTGACGCCCTGGATCACGGCGATTTCCTTGAACGGAACCTCGCCCTCCGTGCGCAGCAGGAACACCTCCCGCTGCTCCGGCGGGAGCTTGACCAGCTCCTCCCGGATGCGCCGGCCGAGATCGCGTCCCGCGGTCTCCGACGCCGGCCCGATCCCGGCGGCCGGGACGCGGTTGATCCAACTGCTCTGCGTCTGCGTGCCCGCCGAACTCGGCTGGACGAACGGCTTGCACCGCCGGGCGAGGTCGATGATCAGGTTGTGGGCGATGCGGAAGAGCCATCCCAGGAGGTTCTCCTCCCGGAAGGCGTCCAGCTTCCGGATCGCGCGAATCCAGACTTCCTGAAAGACCTCGTCGGCGTCCGTCCGCCCCTCGGTCATCTTGAGAATGAACGAATAGAGCGGCCGGCGGTAGTGCTCGACAAGCTTCCCGAGGGCCTCCCGGCTGCCCTTCCGGTACTCGTCCAGCCACGCGCGTTCCTGAGCGTCCATCGATGTCCGTTCATCGGGACCGCTCCATTCCGGACCATTAAACGGAGCGATCCCCTGATTATTGCCCTTCGATCGGCCCGCAGATTCAACACGAAAGGGACTCGGAAGGAAAGCCCGGGGGAGGTGGGGCGCGAACAACACCCGACAGCCAACGTCCGACACCCACCATCCAACGGGGGGCGCGGGGTGACCTCGGAACGTGAAGCCTGGAACTTGGAACTTGAAACTTGCCACCCCGGGGCGCGTACTTGGGGTGAACGGAGACCTACCCATGCGCGGCATGCTTCGAGTCGTGTGGTTGGCGCTGGCGGCGGCGGTCGCGATGCTGGCCGCCGGATGCGGCCCGGTCTGACGGCCATGACGTGGCGGCGCTACGCGGACTGCGCCCGGCTCAACGGGCGCGTCGTGGGGCTGCTGGCCCGGGGCCGCTGGATGCGGTCCTCCGACATCGCCCGCAGCTACGACGCCCTCGCGCCGGACTACGACCGCGCGTGGCTCGTCCACCTCCAGGACACCACCGCGCGGCTGCTGGACCGGATCCCGGGGGCGCTGCCGGAGGGGCCGATCCTCGACCTCGGCTGCGGAACCGGCTTCGCCGCCCTCCGGCTCGCCCTGCGATTCCCGGGACGCGCCGTCGAGGCCTGCGATCTCTCCGCCGGCATGATCGCCGAGGCCCGCCGTCGGCCCGGCGCGGAGGCCGTCGCATGGTCCGTCGCCGACATGGCCGCCTTCCTCGCCGGGCGCCCCGCGGGCTCCGCCGCGCTGGCGGTCGCCGCGTGGTCGGCCGGCTACGCGGATCTGCGCCACATCGCGAGGGACTGCGCCCGCGTGCTGCGGCCCGGCGGCCGCTTCGCCCTCGTCGTCAACCTCGCCGACACGCTCGCGCCTCTGCGGCGGGCCTTCCGCCACACGATGCAGGCCCGGGCCGCCGATCTGCAGTGCCTCGCCCGCTTCCCGTTCCCGCGCGACGCCGCCGCGGTCCGCGCCGCGCTGCACGCGGCGGGGCTTCGCGCAGAGCACTTCGAGGAGGGCGCCTGCGCGATCGAACCGCCGCCGTCCGCCGACGGACGCCGCCTGCCCTGGCTGCTGCGGACCGGCACGCTGGCGGGCTTCGACGCGATGCTCCCGCTCGACCGGCCCGGCCCCGTCGCCGACACCTTCGAGGCGCGGCTCGCCGCGGACCCGGAGCCGATCCGCCATCACTACGCCCTCGCCGTCGCGGAGCGCCCGTGAGCCTCTCCCTCCTCCAGTACGCCGCGCTGCTGCTCGACCCGCGCGTGTCGGGTCCGCCGCTGCGCGCGCTGCGGACGATGCGCGCGCGCGGCATCCGGCGGCTGCCGGATCGCGTCTACGACCCGGCCAGCGGACGGCTGCGCCCGGCGCAGATGCGCCGGTTCCTCCGCGACTGGCTCGCCGGCGAGCGGCTGACGCGCCACCGCGGACAGTGGGTCCTCAACTCGTTCCTGCCGCCGTTCCCGGGACCCGCCTACCGGCGGATGTTCGACAACCTGTTCTCGGGCCGCCACCTGAGCCCCGTCTCCGCGTTCCTCGCCGTCACCGCGCGCTGTCCGGCGGACTGTCCGCACTGCAGCCGCGGCGGCCGGCGCGACGGGGCGGAGCTGACGACCGCGCAGTGGACCGGCGTCATCCGCCAGTTGCACGGGCTGGGCACGAGCATCCTCGGCTTCACCGGCGGCGAGCCGTGCGTGCGAGACGACCTTGCGGTCCTTGTCCGCGCCGCAGCGGGCGGCGGCGCGGCGACGATCCTCTTCACGTCCGGCCGCGGGTTCGACGAAGCGCTCGCGCGGCGGCTGCGCGGCGCGGGCCTGTGGTCCGTGTGCGTGAGCCTCGATGCGGACACCGCCGCCGCTCACGACGCCGCGCGCGGGGCCGGCTCGTTCGCGACGGCGGTCGCCGCGCTCCGGCTCGCGCGCTCGCTCGGCTTCTACACGATGGCCGGCGCGGTCGCGTCGCCCGCGTTCGTCGAGTCCGGCATGCCCGCGCGCATCCACGGACTCCTCGCCGGACTTGGCGCGCAGGAGTTGAGGGTCGTCGAGGCGATGCCCTGCGGGCGCATGACGGGGTGTGCGACGGACGCGTTGCTCACGCCGGACCACGTCGCGGCGCTGCGGCGGTTCCACGTCGAGACGAACCGTTCCGGGCGCGGGCCGAAGGTCTGCGCCTTCAACCACGTCGAGAGCCCGGAGATCTTCGGCTGCGGCGCCGGAACGCAGCACCTCTTCATCGAGCCCTCCGGCGTCGTGTGCCCGTGCGATTTCACGCCGCTCGGCTTCGGCAGCGTGCTGGAGACGCCGCTGGCCGACTTGTGGCGCCGGATGAACCTCGCGATGGGGGACAACCCGCGCACGCACTGCTTCATCCAGCGGAACCGGGACCGTGTCCGCGCCCGGGCCGCCGACGGCTACCCGCTGCCGCGCGACGTCAGCGAGGCGATCTGTCGCGAGGCCGGTCCGGAGCCGCTGCCGGCCTACTTTGCCCTCGTCACGTCCGGCGGCAAGGCCGGCGGAAAGGAACCGTCATGAGCCTCGTTGCGCGAAGGGTATGGTTCATCGTGGCCGGCGCCGTCGCCGGATTCCTCAGCGGCGCGATGGTGCCGCACGTGTTCGGTGTCCGCGGGCTGATCCTCGGCATGGCGATCTCCGTCGGGGCGGCGATGCTGAATCCATGGCGGCGGGATCCGGACGGCCGGACGCCGGGCCTCGCGCGAACCCTGGGCGTGGCGGCGGGTGTGGCCGTCGCGGCCTTCGGACTGATCCTCGCGTGGCACGAGATGGTTCCGCCGCCGCACCACGACATCGATCTGAACCGGATGAACGCGGTGGCGGCCGGACTCGGGTGCGTGGTCACGGCCGCCGGGATCCTGCTCGGCTATCGCGCGCGCCGGGCCGGGATCCGCCGCGCGTGGGCGTGGTTCGTCCTGACGCCTTTTGCGACCGCGGCCTTGCGGTCGTGGTCCGTCGGAGGCATCGAGGCGTTCCCGTTCTCCCTGCTTCTCGGCTCGACCCCGTTCGTCCTCCTGTGGCTCCTCGCCGCCCGCCTCACCGACCCCGGGTGGTCACACGTCCGGTGGCTCCGGGCGGCTTCGGACGACGGGGCCGTCGCCGGGCACGGGGCGGAATGAAGGTGTTCCTGCATCAACTGGGATTCGTTCTTGCCGGTGGAGCGGCCGGATTCGCGAGCGGCATCCTGATGCCTGGCGCGGGCGGAGTTCGGGGTGCCATTCTCGGCGCCAGCATTGCCCTTGGAGCGGCCGTGCTGAATCCGTGGAAGGGTCGCGCGACGATGCCCGGGCTCGTCCGCGTCTTCGTTGTGGCCGTTCTTGCGGGCGCCATGGCGGCCGAGGGCATCATCGCATGGGAGTGCGTGCGTCCCTACGAGTGGAGTCGCATGGAGCCTTTCGGGCATCACGCTCTCGACCCGCTGGCCGGCCAGGCCGTCGCCGGGAGCCTTTCCTACTCGATCACCCTGTTGTTCTGGATCCGGGCCCGCAGGGCCAGCCTTCACCATTCGTGGGCTTGGCTGGCCGCAGCGATCGTGTTCGGACCGGTCGCGCGGCTCGTGGGCGCAGGTGGTCCCGTGGCAGTTGAAGCCGAGACCCTGTTGGGAATGGCCCTCTTCGTTGCCCTGACCGCGCTGCCGTTTGCCGGATTCTGGTTCTACGCTGCACAGGTGGCCGACCCGGCCTGGACGCGCAGGCGCTGGTTCCTAAGGACCCAGGGAAGGGTGCCACCGCCGCCCCTGCCGCCATCGGTCTGACCTCCCGGCGTCCAACCCTTGGAAGTCGCAAACCTTTCCTCTTCCAAGGGTTGGAAATTGCCCGTTGCGGCATCTCCCGATCTCCGGACCATCTCTGTCCCCGTCCCGGTCCATGTTGTCTGTCCCCGCCGGATCGTCGGAGTCGGGGCTTGCTTTCCGCCCGAAGGACCCGGATGGGTCTTACATCTGGTGATGCGATCGCACCATCAGATGTAAGACCGGCGGGACGGGAGTGGGGCGTCAGGATCTCGCTTGGAATGCTTCGACTTCGCGATCGGCGGGAGGCCGGGCTTGACGGGCTGATGGCGGAGAGCGGATCCGATGGCTGGGGCTTGAGCCGGAGCACTCCCCGGGGCTCCCGCGGTTTGCCCTTCCGCCGCCACGATCCGTCCGGCCGGATTCGGGCGTTCAGGCGCAGGTCAAGCGTGTGGCGGTCGTCCCGGGCGATGCGCAGCTTGCCTCCTGTTCCGTGCCTCTCATCCGGTGATCTCCCGCCCGCTGACGGGTTGTTCGCCGCCGGGCTTGAAGGTGGTCGGAAAACGGGCATAATGGAAAGACTGCAACCATGCTGTCCGGCGACCGTCACGGGTTCACTTCGGGATCCGGGGCGGGCGGGGCCGGGCGGGCAATAACCGGGCGGGAGCGAACGACATGGAGACCTTGCGGCGGATGGCGGGCTACGCGGGGCCGGAGGGGCCGGTGGTGCTGCTGATCATGGACGGCGTCGGGATCGGGAAGCACGAGGACGGCGACATGGTTCGCGCCGCGCACACGCCGCATCTCGACTGGCTGGCCGGGAATGCGATCGCCAGCAGCCTGAAGGCCCACGGAACCGCCGTCGGCATGCCGAGCGACGACGACATGGGGAATAGCGAGGTCGGCCACAACGCGATCGGCTGCGGCCGCGTCTTCGCGCAGGGCGCCCGGCTGGTCAGCGAGGCGATCGCCTCGCGCGCCCTCTTCGCCGGCCAGGCGTGGCGCGAGGTTGTCGGCAACGTCGTGGCGAAGTCCTCGCAACTCCACTTCATCGGCCTCTTCTCCGACGGCAACGTCCACAGCCACCTCGACCACCTCGAGGCGATGCTGACGGAGGCGAAGGCGCAGGGCGTGAAGCGCGCGCGCGTGCACATCCTGCTCGACGGCCGCGACGTGCCGCCGACGAGCGCGATGACCTACGTCGACCGCTTCGAGGCGTTCCTGAAGGCGATCAACGCGGGCGGCACGGTCGACTTCGCGATCGCCTCCGGCGGCGGCCGCATGAAGGTGACGATGGACCGCTACGAGGCCGACTGGCGCATGGTGGCGACCGGCTGGGCGACCCACGTGAAGGGCGAGGGCGACGGCTTCGCGAGCGCGCGGGAGGCGATCGAGGCGCTGCGGGCGCGGAAGCCGGGCATCCTGGACCAGGACCTCCCCGCCTTCGTGATCCACCGCGGCGGGAAGCCGCTCGGGCCGGTGGTCGACGGCGACAGCGTCGTCTTCTTCAACTTCCGCGGCGATCGCTCGATCGAGATCTCCCGCGCGTTCGAGGATGCGGAGTTCACGAAATTCGCGCGCGGGCCGCGGCCGGACGTCGTCTTCGCGGGCATGATGCAGTACGACGGCGACCTGAAGCTCCCGAAGCGCTTCCTGGTCGAACCGCCGGCCATCGACCGCACGATGGGCCAGTTCCTCGCCGCCTCCGGCGTGCGCCAGTTCGCGTGCAGCGAGACGCAGAAGTTCGGGCACGTGACCTACTTCTTCAACGGCAACCGCTCGGGCAAGTTCAACGCCGCGCTCGAGGACTACGTCGAGGTGCCCTCGGACCTCGTCCCGTTCGAGGAGCGGCCGTGGATGAAGGCGGCGGAGATCACCGACGCCGTCCTCCGGGCGATCCGCGAGAACCGGCACCGCTTCATCCGGCTCAACTACGCCAACGGCGACATGGTCGGCCACACGGGCGTGTTCCAGGCGGTGCGCATCGCCGTCGAGGCGGTCGACCTCAGCCTGGGCCGCGTGATGAAGGCGGTGAAGGCGGCCAAGGGGATCCTCGTCGCCTCGGCCGACCACGGAAACGCGGACGACATGGCCGAGCGGGACAAGAAGACCGGCAAGGCGGCGATCGACCCGGCGACGGGCGAGCCGAAGCCGAAGACGGCGCACTCGCTCAACCCGGTGCCGGTCTTCGTGTACGACCCGTCCGGCGCGGCGAAGGCGCGCCTCTCGGGCGCGAAGGATCTCGGCATCAGCAGCCTCGCGGCGACGTGCCTGAAGCTGATGGGCTTCGAGCCGCCCGAGGGCTACACCCCGAGCGTGGTGGACGTGGGGTGAGACGGGGGAACGGCGGGCGGAAGCGTGGATGACGGGACGAACGGACGGGTGGACGGATGATGGGATGAGGGGATGGGGCGGGGTCCGGCATCCACCCCATCATCCACCCATTCATTCGTCCGCGAGGGGTTCTCCGGGAGGAAGCCATGAACGCGTGGATCCGTGGGTGGACGTGGGCGGCGTCGGCGCTGGTGCTCGCGGCGGGCGCGGGCGCGCAGGCGCCGGAGGCCGGGTGGCAGGTCGACGTCGATACGGTCCGCGTGGCGAACGCGGCGCTGGATCTCCGCGAGGCGGGCCTGTTCCGGCTCGCGGACGGCAGCCTCGTGGTACGCGTGCGGTGCGGCGCGGTGCCGGCGCCCGAGAGCGTTCGCATCCTGCTCGACGTCGACGAGCCGACCAACGGTCTTGCCGGGACGGGGGCGGACCTGATGATCGAGGGCGATGTCCTCTTCCGCTACCCGCGCTTCGCGAAGGGCTGGGAATGGAACGAGGTCTCCGGCGTGGCCTCGGTCGCCTCGGAGTTCGGCACGCGCAGCATGCTGCTTCCTGCGGGGGTTCCGGCCCCGCGGATGCGGTGGGCGGTGGAGACGCTGGACCGCGAGTGGAAAACGGTCGACCGCCTCCCCGCGCAGGGCATGGTCGAGTCCCGCCTCGAGCAGCTTCCGGAGATGGGGCCCTCCGCGGGCCCGCCTCCGGCCTCCGGCCTCCTGATCACGGCGGCCCCGCCGCTGGTCGCGCGCTTCCCGGCCCTCGCGCAGGGGGCGTGGGCGGAGGACGCGGCGGCGAAGGCGATGACCTTCCCGCTCCACGGCGGCGCGGCGGCGCCGGTCCGCTTCGAGGTCCGCCCGGTCGGCGGCGCGGCGGAGGCGATGACGCCGGCGTCGGCGTGGCGCGACGGCGAGCGCGTGAAATGGAGCGGCACCAACGCCGGGCTCTCGTGGACGATGCTGGCGGTGCCCGGCGCGGCGGGGGACCTGTGGGTCGCGGCCGAGTTCCAGGGCGGGCGCGAAGCCGCCTTTGATTTCGCCGCCTCGATCGGCCTGCCGGCGTGGTCGTGGACGGTGGCGGACGGCACGCGGGCGGGGCGTCCGCTCGATGCGCAGGCGTGGCGCGGCGGCGGGCTCGGGACGACGTCGCCGGTCGGCGAGGCCCGCAGCCAGGCGTTGTGGCCGTTCGCGGTCGCGTCGTCGCCCTCGGGCACGGTTGCGCTGGTGGCCGATCCGGACGAGCCGCGGCCGGTCTTCTACGAGGGCGGCGCGCAGCCGCCGACCGTCGCGATCGTCCACCCGATGGCGGTGACGCCGATGACGACGCGATCCCCCGGCCGCGCCTGCGTGGCCTTCCTCGTGCGCGGCGCCGCGCCGTCGGCCGATCCGTTGCGGTCCGCGGCGGCGTGGTGGCACGGGTTGCTGGCGCCCGGCGCGACGCCCCCGGTGCCGACGCAGTGGCTCGACACCGGGGCCGATGCGGCGGCGGCGCGGAAGATCGTCGGGGGCCCCGTCGCGGTCGAGGCGCTGCGGTCCGGCGAGTCCGGCGCGGTGGCCGAGGCGTGGCGGTACGTGCGCCTGCGGCCGTGGTGGTGCGAGATGCCGGTGCCCCGCGGCGTGAAGGCCGACGCGGCCGAGGCGATGCGGCTGCTGCGGTTCCATGCGGCGGCCGGCGGGCCGCTGGCCTGGTACGCGCAGTCGGCGATCCTCGGCGCGGCGCGCGGCGCGGACGATTCGGTTGCGATGCGGGCGGTCGCGACGCCCGGCGGGACGGTGCTGCGCGTGGCGGTCTCGACCGACCCGCACTTCCTGACGACCCCCGGCGCGCCGTGGAACCGCTCGATGCTCGAGTGGGCCTACGCGACGCAGTTCCACGACTCGCCCGGGATGGCGGCGGTGCTGTTCGACGGCCTCGACGGGCTCGGCGGGCTGGATCACAACCGCGCGACGCTCGCCGCGGCCGACCGGGCCGCCGCGCACGCGGCCGGCTCGCGGCTGCCCGGCGTGCCCCGCGCCCTCGATGCCTTCGAGTTCCTCGACGCCTTCCGCCGCGCCATCGGCCCCGGGCGGCGCGCGATCGCGCTGGCCGACCCGTTCGAGGAGCACGCGATGTTCGCGCCGTTCGCCGACGTCACCGTGTTCACCGATGCGGCGCGTCCGGCGGACGGCGGGGCGCGGGCCTTCCGCCACCGGCTGCTGGCCGGCGCCCGCCCCTGCGTGCGGGTGATCTCGGGCGATTTCGAGTGGATGGATCCCGCGACGTTCCGCGCGGCCCTCGCCGACTCGCTCTTCCTCGGCATGATCCCGTCGGCCGGGCGCGACGCGGCGGGGCGCGACTACTGGTCGCAGCCGGCCTGGGTCGCGCGCGACGCCGTGGCGTTGCGGACGCTGGTGCCCCTCGCGCGGCGTCTCGCCGCGGCGGGGTGGCGCGTCGAGGGGACGGCCTCGGCGGCGGGCGAGGGGATCGATGTCGAGTCCTTCGGCTCCGGCGAGCTGCGCATGGCGACCGTTCGCAACGGCGGACGGGCGTCGCGCGAGGTCGAGCTGGCCTGGAGCGAGGTCGGCGGGCCGGTGTACGTGGTGCAGCCCCTGACCGCCGCGTGCGACTACCTCGAGCCCCGCGAGGGCGCGATCCGTTCGAGCCTGCACCTCGGGCCGGGCGAGGTGGCGGTGCTGGACCTGGTGCCGGCCCCGGCGGTCGAGGCCGAACTCGGGTTCCTCGACGGCTGGAACCCGTCGGCGGGGGAGGGCGAGGCGGCGGCGGCGAATCTCCGGGCGCTCCGCAGGGAGATGGAGGCGGGCGTCGGGACATGGGTGTCGTGCGCGGCGCCGCTGATCCGCGGGAGCCGCAACGCCGTCGCGGTGCGCATCCTCAACCGCGGCGACTCGCCGCTGGTCATCGCCGAGGCGCGGCTGACGGGCGCGGGCGGCGCCGCGGCGATGCTCGCCGAGCCGCGCATCCTCGGCGCGGGCGAGGCCGCGGGGTTCACGGGCGAACTGACCGACGACCTGCCCGGCGCGACGCCGTGGGTGACGCTGTCGTGGCGGCTGCAGCGCGGCGACCGCGAGTGGATCTCGACCCGCCGGCTCCGCGCGGCCTTCGTCGCGCCGGTCGAGGTGATGCCCGCCCGCGCCGAGCTCGCGCCGGCGGGAACGGTGGCCGAGGTGGAGGTCGGGTTGCGCAACCACTCGCGGCAGCGGCAGACGGTGCACCTCGCGTGGGACGGCGACTTCCGCGGCGACCGGCTGGAGACCGTCCTTGAGCCCGAGGAGTCCAAGACGATGACGCTGCCCGTCGCCGGGGAGCCGGGCCGCAGCGGGCGCATCGAGGTGCGGGCCTCGGCCGGCGGACGGGAGATCCACCGCAGCGACGTCCGCATCCGCTTCCCGGAGGCCCCGTGACGGGCGCGGCATGATCCACCTGACCGAGAAGATGCTGCTGGAGTGGGCCGGCCAGAAGAAGTACCTGGAGGGCCGCCAGCTGCTCGACCGCGAGACGGTCAGCGATCTCGAGATCGACCCGCCGCTCGTGCGCGGCACGCTGAACAACGGCGCGCGCTCGCTTCGCACCGGCTTCCGCGTCGTGAGCCCGACCTGCGTCGAGAGCCTCTGCCCGTGCTACGACAACCGCGAGCGCGGCATCATCTGCTCGCACGTCGTCGCGCTGGCGATCGAGGTGCGGCGCCGCGCGGCCGACCCCGGCGAGGCGGAGCGGAGGGAGGCCGAGCGCCGGCGCGCCGCGCAGATGGCCGCCGTCCCGGAGGGAGCCTACCTGCGCCGCGCGAAGGGGGGCAACGGCGGCGGGGTGGTCGCGCGGATCGAGGCGGTGCTGCCCGCCGACTGGCCCGCGGCGTGGGCGGCCGGGCGCGTGGGCGTCGAGTGCTTCGCGGTGGCGAACGGCCGGCGCGTGTCGCTCGACCAGGTCCCGCGCGACCTGGCGCTGGCGCTGCCGGCGAAGGACGAAGCCCTGCTGTTCGTTCTCGAGGACATCGGCGGCGGGCCGCGCGGACGGCTGGACCTCGGGCGGGCGGACTTCCTCAATCTTCTCGAGGTGTGCGCCGGCCGGCCGATCCCGGTGGCCGGCGGCGCGCCGGCCCTCACCGTCCACACGGAGGCGCGGGTCGAATCGCGCATCCGCCTGGCGCTCGACGCGCAGACGGGCGAGATCGAGATGACGCTGCACACCGCGCTGCCGGCGCCCCCCGGCGCGGACGCGACGGTGCACCTCGTGCACCGCCACAAGGGGTGGGCCGGCACGACGTCGGCGCTGTGGCGCCTCGCGAAGACCCTGCCCGAGCCCCTGCACGGCGCCTACGCCCACGGCATCCGGATCCCGCGCCTCGCGGTGCCGCGCTTCCTCGGCAGCGAGTGGCCGGCGCTGGCGCAGTGGCTGCCGATCGAGACGACGATCTCGCCGGAGCTGTTCGCCATCGAGCCGGCGAAGCCGGGCTTCAAGCTGGCGGGGCGCGGGAGCCTGGCCTCGCTGACCGCGACGCTCTACGCGGAGTACGACGGCACCTCGCTGGTCGCCGGCAAGGCGGATCCGGCGGGCCAGTTCGCCATCCCCGATCCGTCGGACATCCTGCGCTACCTCGTCCGCAACCCCGGCGCCGAGACCGACGCCCTGCGTCTGCTCGCCGGTCTCGGCCTCACCGGCGACCCGGGCGACCGTCTCGCGCCGCTGATGGGCGAGCGCGCGGTCCTCAATTTCCTCGGCCGCAACCTGCCCGCGCTGCGGCGCCGCGGATGGAAGGTCGACATCCAGGGCCGCGCGGGCGGCTTCCTCGAGCAGTCGTCGTGGGCGACGCCGGTCGTGAGGATCACGCCGACCGGCGGCGGCGGCTGGTTCGAGGTCGAGTTCCACTTCGAGGACACGACGGGCGTGAGCCTCTCGCCGTCGGACATCCGCCGCGCGCTGCTGAAGGGCGAGTCGTTCGTCGACTGCGGCGGCCGGCCGGTGCTGTTCGACGCGAGCGCCGTCGAGGCGATGCAGGAGGTCTTCGAGGACTGCGCCTCGGCCGACGGCTCGAAGCCGGGCGCGTTCCGGCTGGCGGGCGTCTACGCCGCCTACGTGCGCGAGTCGCTCCACGCGCTCGACGGCGTCGATATCGAGGCCGACGCCGCGTGGCGCGCCGCGGTGGAGAAGCAGTCCGGCCGCGTCGGCGACGTGCCGGTGACGCTCGATCCCGCCCTGCAGGCCTTCCTGCGCCCGTACCAGCGCGAGGGCGTCGGCTGGCTTCGCTCGCTCGAGCAGTGCGGCTTCGCCGGGATCCTGGCCGACGAGATGGGCCTGGGCAAGACGGTGCAGACCCTCGCGTGGCTGCGCCTGGATCGGCTCAACCCCGAGGCGCGCGGGCGGCCCGCTCTGATCGTCTGCCCGACGAGCCTGATCGAGAACTGGGCGGAGGAGGCGGCGCGGTTCACGCCGTCGCTGCGCGTGCAGGTCATCGCCGGCCTCGACCGGCACGAGCGGTGGGACTCGCTCGGAAAGGCGGACCTCCTGATCACGTCCTACGCGCTGCTGCGCCGCGACCTCGACCGCCACCTGCAGCACCAGTTCGCGGTCGTCGTGCTCGACGAGGCGCAGCACATCAAGAACCGCGCCACGCGCAACGCGATCGCCGCGAAGCAGCTCAAGGCCTTCCACAAGCTGGTCCTCACCGGCACGCCGATGGAGAACAGCGTCGCGGACCTCTGGTCCATCATGGACTTCCTGATGCCGGGCTATCTCGGCTCCGGCGACGGCTTCCGCCGCCGCTACGAGCAGCCGATCGCCCAGGGCGCCGAGGCGGGCGAGGCCGCGCTCGTGCGGCTGCGGCGCAAGCTGCGGCCGTTCCTGATGCGCCGCATGAAGCGCGACGTCGCCCGCGAGCTTCCGCCGAAGATCGAGCGCGTCGCGCACTGCACGCTGACCGGCGACCAGCAGCGGGTCTACAAGGAGCTGCTCGAGTCCTCGCGCCGCCGCATCGCCGACATGGTCGCGGAGCGCGGGTTCGACGCCTCGCGCATGGAGATCCTCCGGACGCTGCTGCGGCTGCGGCAGACGTGCTGCCACCTCGACCTGCTGCGGGTGGAGGGGCTCCGGAGCGAGTTCCCGTCGGCCAAGATGGACCTCCTCTTCGAACTGCTCGACGAGGCCCTCGACGGCGGCCACCGCGTGCTGGTCTTCAGCCAGTTCGTCTCGATGCTGACGATCCTCCGCGCCGAGATGGAACGGCGGCAGTGGCGCTACTGCTACCTCGACGGCGCGACGCAGGACCGCCTCTCGGTGGTCAAGCAGTTCAACGGCGACCGCGGCATCCCGGTCTTCCTGATCAGCCTCAAGGCCGGCGGCACGGGGCTCAACCTCGTCGGCGCCGACATGGTGGTCCACTTCGACCCGTGGTGGAACCCGGCCGTCGAGAACCAGGCGACGGACCGCGCCTACCGGATCGGGCAGAAGCGGACGGTGTACAGCGTGAAGCTGATCGCGCGCGACACGGTCGAGGAGCGCGTCGTTGCGATGCAGCGGCGCAAGCAGCAGCTCATCGACGCGGCGGTCGAGGCCGGCGGGGCGTCGATCCACCGCATGTCGTGGGACGATGTGAAGGAGATCCTGGACCTTTAGGCGGCGCGGGATTCGGGCTTGCCCGCCGGATCGGGGGCTGGCACCATCCGCGCCGCGCGCGGGGCGGAGGAGCGGGACGGTGGCGCAGAACAGACTGGAAAAACTTGAGAACCACGTGCTGGCGGTCATCGAGGGCCGCCGGACGGGGCCGGGGCCGACGGTGCTGCGGGGATTCCTGGGCGCCCTGTCGCTGGTCTTCCGCGCCGCCGTCCAGTCGCGCCTGTGGCTCTACCGGCAGGGCATCCTCCGCAACCACCTGCTCGGCTGCCAGGTGCTGAGCGTCGGCAACCTGACCGTCGGCGGCACCGGCAAGACGCCGGTCGTGGAGAGCCTGGCCCGCGAACTCCAGCGCCGCGGCCGCAAGGTGGCGGTGCTGAGCCGCGGCTACAAGAAGACCCAGCCGACGCTCGGGCGGCGCGTGTCCGGCCTGCTCACCGGCCGCCGGCGCACGCAGGAGCCGCTGGTGGTCTCCGACGGGCGGCGGCTGCTGCTCGACTCGGCGACCGGGGGCGACGAGCCCTTCATGCTCGCCTCGAACCTGCCCGACGTCGCCGTGATCGTCGGGCGCGACCGCGTCAAGAGCGGGCGCTACGCGATCCAGAAGCTCGGCTGCGACACGCTGATCCTGGACGACGGCTTCCAGTACCTTCGCCTCAAGCACCGCCTCGACATCGCGCTCGTCGACCGCACCAATCCCTTCGGGCACGGGCGCCTGCTGCCTCGCGGCCTGCTGCGCGAGCCGGCTCGGAACATCCGGCGCGCGGGGTTCATCTTCATCACGAAGTCCCACGGCGACGGCGCCGACGACCTCAAGGCCATGCTCCGGCGCCTGAACCCGGACGCCGAGATCTCGGAGTGCCGCCACTGCCCGCGCCACCTCCAGGACGTCTTCACGCGGGAGCGCAAGCCCCTCGAGTTCCTGAAGGGGCTCGACGTCGCCGCGATCTCGGCCATCGCCTCGCCGAAGGGGTTCGAGGACAGTCTCGTCTCCCTCGGCGCGCGGGTGCTGCACCACAAGCGGTTCGCCGACCATCACCGCTACACGCAGCAGGAACTCATCGAGGCGATCAACCGCGGCCTCGCGCGCGGGGCGAAGGCGCTGATCACGACGGAGAAGGACGCCGTCCGGTTGCCCCACATCGAGCGGCGCGACCTGCCGGTGTACTTCCTGCGCGTCGAGATCGAGATGCTGTCGGGATCGGAGGCCTTTCGTGACTGGATCGCCCGGATCTGCTTCCGCTGATCCCGCGGCCGGAGCGGAGGCCGTCCTCGCCGTCGGCGTCAACTGGATCGGCGACGCGGTCATGTCGATGCCCGCCCTGCAGGCGTGGCGCGCCCGCCGTCCGTCCGCCCGGCTGACGATGCTGGTGAAGCCCGGGCTGGTCCCGCTCTGGCGCATGCACGCGGCGCCGGACGAGGTCGTCGCGATCGCCCCCGGGTCCGCCGGGGCGGTGCGCACCGGCCTCGCGCTGCGGGCGCGCCGGTTCGACATCGCGTACGTCCTTCCCCACTCCTTCCGCTCCGCGTGGATCGCCGCGTGGGCCGGCGCCCGGGAGCGGGTCGGGCTCGCCGGCCCCGCCCGCGGCCTCCTCGGCATCCGCGTCGTGCGCCCGCACGCGGAGCCCGGACGGCGCCACCAGCAGTACGAGTACCTCGACCTCCTGCTCGGCCCGGGCGCCGGCGCGGTCCCGGAGCCGCCGGCGCTGCGGATCCCGCCGGAGGCCGCGGAGGCGGCCGCGCGGCTGACCGCGGGGCTGCCGCCGGGTCCGCTCGTCGCCGTCATGCCGGGCGCCGCGCGCGGCCCGTCGAAGCGATGGCCCGCCGAACGGTTCGTGGAGGTCGCGCGGCGGCTGGCGGCCGGCGGCGTCGCCGTGGTCGCCCTCGGCGCGGCGGCGGAGGCGGAGGATTGCGCGGCGGTCGCCGCCGCCGCGGGCGGACGCGGGCGGAGCCTCGCGGGCCGCACCGACATCCCGCAGTGGGCCGCCGTGCTCGCGTCGTGCGCGCTGGCCGTCTCCAACGACAGCGGCGGGATGCACCTCGCGGCGGCGGCGGGGACGCCGGTCGTCGCCGTCTTCGGCCTCACAGACCCGGAGCGCACCGGCCCGCTGGGGCCGGCCTGCGACGTCGTGCAGGCGCCGGGCGCCCGTTCGCGCGACGTCGCGCGCGACGACGCCGACGCGGTCCGGAGGCTCGGGGCCGTCACCGTGGAGGCCGTGCTGGCGCGCTGCGAATCGCGGCTGGCGGCCGGCGCGCGCCCCGCGGCGGGAGGCGCCCCGTGCGTCCGCTGATCTCCGCCTGCGTGACGGCCGGCAACGAGGAGCGCAACATCGCGCGATGCCTCGAGAGCCTTCGCTGGTGCGACGAGATCGTCGTCGTCGACAGCTTCAGCCGGGACGGCACCGTCGAGATCTGCCGGCGCTACACCGACCGCGTCGTCCAGCACGAGTGGCTCGGCTACATCGGGCAGAAGAACCACGCCATCGGCCTCGCCTCCCACTCGTGGGTCCTGGTGCTCGATGCCGACGAGGAGGTTTCGCCCGGACTGCGCGACGAGATCCTCGCGGCGCTCGAGGCCGACGGCAACGACTACGGCGGCTACCTGTTCCCGCGGCAGGTGCACTACCTCGGCCGGTGGATCCGCCACGGCGAGTGGTACCCGGACGTGAAGCTCCGGCTCTTCCGCCGCGAACTCGGCCGCGCCGAGGGCCGCGAGCCGCACGACCACATCGTCGTCCGCGGCCGGATCCGCCGGCTGGAGCACCCGATCCACCACTACACCTACGACGACCTGCGCGACCACGTCGAGACGATGAACCGCTTCTCCTCGATCACCGCTCGGGAGCAGTTCCGCGAAGGCCGGCGGTTCCACTGGACCGACATCCTGTTCCGGCCCCTCTGGCGGTTCCTGAAGGCCTACGTCTTCAAGCGCGGGTTCCTCGACGGACGCCGCGGCCTGCTGATCGCCTCGATCAGCGCGTTCGGCGTGATGGTGAAGTTCGCGAAGCTCTGGGAACAGGAGGTCGCGGAGAGGTCGCGGACGAGGGGCGCGAAGGCCCCGGCGGAGGGCGATCCCCCCGGTCAGGGCGACTGATGGCGAAGCAGCCAGGCCGTGAAGGCGATCACGACGAGGATCGCCGCGGCGAGGAGCCCGATGCCCGTCCAGAGCCCGGCCTGCAGATCCGTCTGCCGCAGGCCCGCGGCTCGCGACGCGTGAAGCCCCGGGCGGTTGCGGAAGCGGCTCCCGGGCGTCTCCGGCCTCTTGTAGATGTCGCTCACGATGTCGCTGCGCCCGGGCGCGATTGTACAAGAGCCCCTCCGGGGGGCCATGGGCGGCGCGGAGGAACGGGGCATCAGGGATTCCCTGATGCCCGGGAAGGCGGCGCGTCCCGGCCGAGGCCGATGAAGCGGGCCGGCGAGACGCCGAAGACGCGCTTGAACGTCCGCGAGAAGTGGAACGGATCCGCGAAGTCCAGGTCGGCGGCGACGGTCCGCACCATGGCGCCGGGGCGGCGGAGCAGGTCGGCGGCGTGGTTCATCCGCAGCCGGGCGAGGTGCCGGCAGGGGCTTTCGCGGGCGAAGCGGCGGAACAGGCGGCACAGGTAGGCGGGGTCGATGTGGCAGTCGCGCGCGATGCGGTCGAGCGAGTCGAGCTCGCGCCAGCGGGCGTCGATGTGCCGCCGGCAGCGCTCGTAGGTCGCAAAGGCGGCCGACTCCGCGTCGCGGCAGGGGACGGCCGACTCGGCCAGCCGCAGCACCAGGGCCTCGAGCACGAGCCGGCAGAGCCGCCGGGTGTGCCGCGTGGTGCGGAGGCCGCAGCGGATGAGATCCTCGAAGGCCGCGAGGACCTCGGCCGGCGCCGAGGTCTGCGCCACCGTCCCCGGCGACAGGCCGTGGCGGGCCAGCAGCGCGACGGCGTCGGGGCCGGCGAAGTCGACGAAGTACTTCACGAGCGGCCGCCGGGGGTCCGTCGCGATGTCCTGCGCGACGCGCGGGCCGTACGTGAAGAAGAGACCGGGCGTCAGCCGGTGGCCGGCGCCCCGGAGCGTGAGCGAACCGCACCCGCCGGCGACGAACTCGATCGAGGCGTAGCGGAAGCCGGGCCGGGTGATCCGGTAGTCCGGCGCGCAGTGCTCGCACCCGCCGGAGACCACCGCGAGACGGGCCGCCGCGGGCGGCGCGGGGTCGAGGTAGAACCGCCGCGCCTCCGACACCTGCGCGGAGAAGAATCCCGGGGCGCCCTTCATCGGCCGTGATCCTGCCGCCGGACCGCCTCCGGGGGAAGTCAAAAATCGGCATGCGGGCGCCAGCGGACGGCATTCCCCCGGGACCGCGCCCGGTCTAGGATGCGCGCGTGGATGCGACGGGGCCCGCGCGGCCCGGGAAAGGACGGACGGACATGGCGACGAGGAAGCCGGCGACGGCGGCGACGATGCGGAACAAGGACGACCTGATCGTGATCGGGGGCGCGGGCGGCTTCATCGGGGGCGCGCTCACCCGCCGCTTCCACGACCAGGGGTTCGCGCGGATCCGGGCGGTCGACAAGAAGCCGCTGCCCCGGTGGTACCAGCGCGTGCCGGGCGTCGAGAGCCTCTGCCTCGACCTGAGCGATCCCGGCGCCTGCGAGCGGGCCTGCGAGGGCGCCGTCGAGGTCTACAACCTGGCGGCGGACATGGGCGGCATGGGGTTCATCGAGCGTTTCCGCATCGAGTGCCTCCGCAGCATCCTCATCAACACGAACCTGATCGAGGCCGCGTACCGCGCCGGGGTGGACCGCTACTTCTTCGCCTCGTCCGCGTGCGCCTACAACACCCTCCTGCAGCAGGATCCGGACGTCCGCGCGCTGAAGGAGAGCGATGCCTACCCCGCCATGGCCGAGCGCGGCTACGGGTGGGAGAAGCTGATGTCCGAGATGGTCTGCCAGGAGTACACCGCCGAGCGCGGCATGAAGACGGCCATCGCCCGGTTCCACAACGTCTACGGCCCGTGGGGCACGTGGGACGGCGGCCGCGAGAAGGCGCCGGCGGCGATCTGCCGCAAGGTGATCGAGGCGAAGGGGAGCGGCGACCACCGGATCACGATCTGGGGCGACGGCACGCAGACGCGGTCCTTCATGTACATCGATGACTGCGTCCTCGGGATCGACCGGATCATGCACTGCGAGCGCCTCGTCGCAACGCCGATCAACCTCGGATCGGACGAACTGGTCTCGATCAACGACCTCGTCTCCCTCGCCGAGTCCATCGGCGGCGTGAGGCTGAAGCGATCCTACGACCCCGGGGCCCCGCGGGGCGTCGCCGGACGGAACAGCGACAACACCATGATCCGGTCGATCCTCGGCTGGGAGCCCGGGACCCCGCTGCGCGCCGGCCTCGCGAAGACCTACCGGTGGATCGAGGGGCAGGTGCGCGACCGCCGCGCCGGACGGCATACCGTCAAGGACGAGGCCTGACGGGCGGATGAACCTCACCTCCATCACGGGGGACTTCCCGTACCGCATGGCCTTCGCCGGCGGGTGGATCGACCAGCCCTTCGTCTCGCGCCTGAATCCGGAGCCGCCGGGCTCGATGGTCGTCGTCGGCCTCGAACCGTTCACGCGGTTCATGGACCGCTGCGGGATGGCGACGGGCACGCGCAAGGTCGCCCTCCGGCTGTGGGGTGGGGGCATTCCGGACGGCGACCCCGCCGCGCGCGTGCGCGAGCTCTACCGCGAGGAGAACCGCGGGCTGGCGGATCCGTCGGGCTCGCAGGACATGATCGGCCTGATCCTGCCCGGCGTGAACCGTCTCGACTACGATGCCGCCCACGAGGGTGGCGTCTTCCCCCGGCACATCGAGAGCAACCGCGACCCGGCGGTCGCCGACTGGATCGAGCGGGTGATCCACATGGTGCCGGTCGCGCCCCGTCCGCCCGGCTACAGCCCGCTCGACCGGAAGAACCTCGACCCGGAGTGGATCCGCCGCCTCGGCCGCAGCGGCCGCGACTGCTTCGATGCGATCGTCGCCCGCGACGCGGCCGCCCTCGGCGCGTCGATGAACGAGTGCATGCGGTGCTGGGAGGCGCTTCTCCCGGGCACCGTCCGCCATCCGACCCTGGCCGCCGACCTCCCCGCCATCCTGCTCGCCTACCAGGACCGCCACGCCGGCGCGATGTACTCCGGATGCGGCGGGGGGTACCTCTATGTCGTTTCCGAGAAGCCCGTTGACGGCGGTTTCCGTGTCCGCGTCCGCCGCTGACGCGCGGCGCCGCGGAACGCCCCGGCGGCCGGCGCCGCGAAATGGGCGGTCGGGCTTTTTGCGGTTGCCCCGGCCCGCGCGCCCCCCTATAGTCGTTGGAAATCCCGGTCTTCGGCCGGGAGTTCCGGATGGGCTCGGGGATCGCGATGCTTAATGTAGAAATCCCGGGATACGAAATACTTGAGAAGATCGGCGACGGGGCCATGGGGTTCGTCTTCAAGGCCCGCCAGCGTTCGCTTGATCGTGTCGTGGCCGTCAAGGTGCTCCGGCCCGAGCTCGCGGGCGATCCCACGGCGATGGCGCAGTTCCGTCTCGAGGCGAATTCGGTTGCCACGCTGAAGCACCAGAACATCCTCCTGCTTCACGAGGCGGGGCAGGCGAACGGGCTCCACTACTTCATCATGGAGTACGTCGCCGCCTACAGCGTGGCGAGCTGGCTGGCGCGGAAGGGCGTGTTGTCCGAGGGCGACGCGCTGACGATCGCCGACTCCGTGGCGCGGGCCCTTCAGTACGCCTGGGACAAGGCCGGGCTGATCCACTGCGACATCAAGCCGGGCAACATCCTCGTCGACGAGGACGGCGTCATCAAGGTGGCGGACTTCTCCGGCATCAGCCGCACGAACATGAGCGAGGAGGCCCAGCTCCTGCGCGACGTGACGATCGGCACGCCGAACTACATGTCGCCGGAGCAGGTGCGCGGCTTCGACGCGATCGATTACCGCGTGGACATCTACGCGCTGGGCGCGCTGCTCTACCACCTCGTCACGGGCGTGCTCCCGTTCGAGCACTGCACGGAAGAGGAGGCGATGCAGCAGCAGGTCGAGGGGAAGCTGACGGACCCCGCGGAGCTGAACCCGGCCGTATCGGTGAACTTCTCGATGATGGTCGAGAAGATGATGGTCAAGGACCGCGACCAGCGGTCGGCGAGCTGGGAGTCGGTCGTGGCCGACATTGGGCGCGTCCGCGCCGGCCAGACGCCGCTGCCCCCGTTGCCCTATCCCGGGTCGAGCACGATCCTGCGCACGGTGCAGGCGCCGCCGCCCCCGCCGCCGGCCCGGCCGAAGGTGCCGCCGGTGTTCGCGCCGCCCGCGCCGGCCGCCGCGCCCGCGCCGCTGCCGACGACGGTACCGAAGCCGAAGTCGCGGAAGATGGCGATCCTGGTGACGGCGGCGGCGGTCCTTGTCGTGGCCGACGTGCTGCTCTTCCTGGTGTCCCCCCTCTCGCCGCTGCGGAAGCGCGCGCCCGCCTCGACGAACGACGTCGAGACGGTCGATCCGATCGCCCCGCCGGCCGTCCCGCCCGGAGCGACCGCGGCGCCCGGGGCGTCCGCCACGAACGCCGCGCTGGTTCCGCGCCCGAAACCCCGGCCGAGGCCGCCGACGAATGCCGTCCCGGCCGCTCCGGAGGCGGGCACGAACGCCGCGCCGGACGTTCCGGCCGCACCCGTGCCGCCTCCCGCCCCGACCAATGCGCCCGCGGTTCCGCCCGTGGAGGACGCGCAGGCGGCGGAGGAGGCGGCCCGCGCCGAGGGCCTGCGCGCGCATCTCCGCCTTCTGCAGGGCGTCATGACCGAGTGCATCCGGCGGAACTACACCGGCGCCGTCTCGCAGCTCACGGACTGGCTCAACGCGAACACCGGCCATCCGAACCGTGCCCAGGTCGAGGCGGAGCTCGCGCGCGTCCGCTCGGTCGCGGCGCTCTTTCCGCTGCTCGAGGCCAACAGCCGGGAGCTCTCGGGGCGCCCGATCCTCAATACGCCGGGCGTCTCGGGCGACGTCCTCGCGATCCGCGGATCGAAGATCACGCTCTCGCGGCGGCTGGGCGAGGGCACCGCCCAGGTCGACCACGACCTCTACCGCCTCGGCTCGCAGGACATCCTCGGCCTTCTCCAGGCGGCGGACGCCGGCGCCTTCCCCCTCCACGCCGCGCGGTTCCTGCTCGGCGAGGCGCAGTTCGGCTCCGTCGATTCGCACCTCCTGCAGGCGCGGTCCGCCGGCCTCGAGTGCGAGGACCTCGTCCAATGGCTCAAGGAATGGCAGCAGGTCGTCCTCAACGTCCGGGCCGACCGCGCGGTCGACGAGATCAAGGCCAAGGTGGTCGACAGCCAGTTCCGCGCGGCGGGCGAACTGCTGGCGACGGCCGTCCAATCGTATGGGGACTCGGACATCTTCCGGTGGGCGCGGAAGACCGAGATCGCACGGCTCGGCGTCCTGATCCGCAATGAGACCGGCGAGGACGTGCCGGCCACGCCGGAACCCGAGAAGCCGGCGGTGAAGCCCGGGCCGGCGGCGCCCGACCCCGGCGATGCCGGGGATGCGGCCAACATCGAACAGTTCAACGTCGGCGAGTTGCTCGGACGCATGCGCCAGCTCGACGGCAGGGTCGTCCGTCTGCGCTTCCGCTACCGCATGTCGATCTCCGAGGCGGGCCCCGGCGTGTACCGGACGGACGTGGGGCTCGACAGCTCGACCATCGCCGTCGAGTTCTCGCAGGAGGGCTACCGGTGGTTCCGGAATTCGGTGTCGCAGAGCTACGGCGGGGAGAACCCCATCCGCGTGGTCTACGGCATCGTGGACGCGAAGCGCCAGTCGGTCCGGTTGCTCGGGCGGACCATGAAGCGCCGCATCGGCGGCCAGGGCGATGAGTTCTCCTGGTGATCCCGGGGCCGCAAACCGCCCCGCGCCCGGCGTGCCCGGTCGGCTCCTGCTGATCGCCGGCGGCGGCGCCTATCCCCGGCTTCTCGCGGAGTCCGCGCGCGCCCAGGGCGTCGGCCACCTCGCGGTCATCGCGTTCCGCGGCGAGACCGATCCCGCCGTCGCGCGGCTCGCCGACGCGGCGCGCTGGGTCGCGGTGGGGCAGATGACCGCCTTTCTCGACGCCGTCCGCGCCTCGGCCATTCCCGACGCCGTGATGGCCGGGCAGATCTCCCCGTCCAGCCTGTTCCGGCTGCGGCCGGACCGGGCCATGTTCGACCTGCTCGCGTCGCTCCGCGAACGGAACGCCGAGACCATCTTCGGCGCCGTGGTCGCCGTACTCGCGCGGGAGGGCGTCCGCATGCACCCGGCCAGCCGCTTCATGGAGCGGACCATGCCGGAGCCCGGTCCGATCGCGCGCCGCACGCCGGACGCGCGGGAGGCGGCGGACATCGATCTCGGCCGCCGCGTCGCCAAGGCGACCAGCGGTCTCGAGATCGGGCAGACCGTCGTCGTCAAGGAAGGCACGGTGCTCGCCGTCGAGGCCTTCGAGGGCACCGACGAGGCCATCCTGCGCGGCGGCAAGCTGGGCGGGCCGGGCTGCGTCGTCGTGAAGACCGCGAAGGCCGGCCACGACATGCGGTTCGACATCCCGGTGATCGGCCTCCGGACGATGAAGGCGCTCCGCAAGGCCGGCGCCACGACGCTGGCCGTCGAGGCGCGTCGGACGATCCTGCTGGAGCGCGAGGCGCTGGTGGCCGAGGCGGACCGCATGGGGCTGGCCTTCGTGGCGTTCGAGCCGGAGGGCGGCGTGAAGGGGGAGTCGGCATGAGCGGGATCATCCGGGTGGGCGTCGTCGGCGTCGGGGCGTTGGGCGAGCACCACGCGAGGCTCTACGCCTCGCTTCCCTCGGTGAAGCTCGAGGCCGTCCACGACACGAACCCGGCCCGCGCGGAGGAGATCGCCGCGAAGTACGGCACGCGCGCCGTGCCGACGCTGGAGGCGTTCGCCGAATGCGTCGAGGCGGCCAGCATCGTGGTGCCGACGGACCGCCACCGCGAGGTCGCCGGCGCGCTGCTGGAGCGCGGGCTGCACCTGCTGGTGGAGAAGCCGATCACGACGACCACGCAGGAGGCCGGGGAACTCGTCGCGATGGCCGGCGCGCGCGGCCTGATCCTCCAGGTCGGCCACGTCGAGCGGTTCAATCCCGTCCTGCCGTTCCTCGAGGCGGCGGCCGGCACGCCGCGCTTCATCGAGGCCCACCGGCTGGCCCCGTATCCCCCGCTGCGGCCGGGCGCCGCGCCGCGCGGGACCGAGGTGAGCGTGATCCTCGACCTGATGATCCACGACCTCGAGGTGATCCTGCACCTCGTTCGCTCGGAGGTCGTCGACATCCGCGCCGTCGGCGTGCCGGTTCTGAGCCCGACGGAGGATATCGCCAACGTCCGCCTCGCCTTCGCCAACGGCGCCGTGGCGAACGTCACCGCCAGCCGCATCAGCCCGGAGCGGATGCGCAAGATCCGCGTGTTCACGGCGGACGCCTACCTGTCGCTCGACTACATGAACCAGGCCGGCGAGGTCTACCGCAAGGGCCCGGCCGGCATCGTCCGCGAGGCGGTGCCGATCGAGAAGGGCGAGCCGCTCCGCAACGAGCTGGCGTCCTTCGTCGAGTGCGTCGCCCGCCGGAGCGAGCCGCGCGTCGGCGGCCGGCAGGCGGCCGAGGCGCTCCGGCTGGCCATCGCGATCCACCAGCGGCTGATGTCCGGCCCCTCATGAGCCGCTCCGTCCTCGTTGTCGCCGGCGAGGTCTCCGGCGATCTCCACGCCGGCGCCCTGGCGGCCGCGCTCCGGGCGCGCGGGACGGACCTCGCGCTCTGGGGCATCGGGGGCGACCGGTTGCGCGCGGAGGGGGCAGACCTGCTCTACGACGTGGGCCAGACGGCCGTCATGGGCTTCGTCGAGGTCATCCGCCATCTCCGGTTCTTCCGCCGCGTCTTCCGGCACGTCCTCGACGAGGTCGACCGCCGCCGGCCCGCGGTCGCGGTGCTCGTCGACTACCCCGGCTTCAACCTGCGCCTCGCCCCGGAGCTCCGGAAGCGCGGCGTGCGCGTCGTCTACTACGTGTGCCCCCAGGTCTGGGCGTGGCACCGCTCGCGCATCGGATCGATGGCCCGCACGATCGACCGCCTCGCCGTGATCTTCCCGTTCGAGGTCGAGGCGTTCGCGGGGTCGGGCCTGCGCGTGGACTACGTGGGCCATCCGCTGGTCGACGCGACCGCCGCCGCCCTGCGCGCGCCGCCCGCCGCCCTGCCGTGGCGCGGGGACGGACCGCGCATCGCGCTGCTGCCCGGCAGCCGGCGCCAGGAGATCCGCCGGATCCTCCCGGTGCTGGCCGTCGCCGCCGCCGAGATCGCCCGCCGGCATCCGGACGCTTCGTTCCTGCTCGCCGCGCCCTCGGAACCCGTCGCCGGCCTCTCGCGGGAGGTCCTGCGGGGCGTGCCCGGCGCGGAACGCCTGCCGATCGTCACCGGCGCGACCCGCGAGGTCCTGCGCCAGGCCCGGGCCGCGTGGGTCGCCTCCGGGACGGCGACGATGGAGGCGTGCCTCATGGGCTGCCCGCAGGTGGTCGTCTACCGGACGCATCCGCTCAGCTACCACGTTGCGAAGCGGCTCATCCGGGTTCCGCACATCGGCATGGTCAACCTCGTTGCGGGCCGCGGTATCTGCCCCGAGCTCATCCAGCACGAGGCGACGCCCGGGTGGCTGGCCGAGGCGATCGATCCGCTGCTGGCCGACTCGCCGCAGCGCGCCGCGATGCTCGGCGGCTACGCGGAGGTCCGCGCGAAGCTCGGCGGAGGCGGTGCGGCGGACCGCGCCGCCGGGATCGTCCTCGAGGAACTGGCGGCCGGCCGCGGGGGGCCGCCGTAGCGGTCAGGCTCCGCCGGGCGATGCGGCCCGGTCGATCCACAGCGCGACGCGAGGGTGCCCCTCCACGGCCAGCCCGGCCGGGATCGTCCCGGGGACGGTGAGCAGGGTGCGGACGATCGCCGCCTTGTCGGCCCCCGTCACGACGAAGACCAGGTCCTCCACGCGACGCAGAAGGCGCGGCGTCGCGCTGATCCGGTCCGGCGGCTGCGGTTTGCGGACGGGGATCGCGAGCCGGTCGCCCGCGCGGGCGGCCTCCACGTCCGACCGGCTGAAGAGCGATGCCGTGTGGCCGTCCGCTCCGACGCCGAGGAGGCCGAACGGGATCCGGACGCCCGCCTCCAGGAGGCCGGCCAGGGCGCGGTGGAAGCCGTCCGCCGCCGACTCGATCGATCCGGACGTGTCGACGCGGAGGAAGCGGTCGTCCGCGAGCCCCGCCGCACGCAGCAGCGGTCCGACCTGGAAGGCGTTGAAGTCGGGCGAGTCGGCGGGGACCATCCGTTCGTCGCTCAGAAAGGCGCGCGCGCGGCATCCCGCGGGGAGGGGGTTCGTTGCGAGGAGGCCGTACGCCGCGAGCGGTGTGCGGCCTCCGGCCAGCATGACGGCGCCGGAGTTCCCGGCGTCCGTGAGCGCGGTCCGGATGCGGGCGGCCAGTTCCGAGGCGAGAGCCCCGGCCGTTTCGAAAACGCGGAGGTTCATGCGCCCAGCATACCGCCGCGCGTTGCATCCGCAACCGGCGGATTTGATTCCGGCCCCCGATTCGATACACTAACTTCGCGGATCGATTGCCAAACGCATGCCCGTCGAACGAACCAAAGACCGTCGGACATGGCGCGACTACCTGCGGCTGACGCTTGTGCAGCGGGGGTCGCCGGAGAGCATCGCGTGGGGCGTCGCCGTCGGGATGTTCGTCGCCTTCACGCCGACGCTCGGGGTCCAGATCGTCCTGGTTCTGATTCTGGCGTCGATCCTGCGCGTCAACCGCATTGCGGCCATCCCGCCGTTGTTCATCACGAATGTCCTCACGGCGGGGCCGGTCTACGGTTTCGAGTGCTGGCTGGGGGCACAGTTCCTTCCGGACGCGAAGTCGGCGGAGATGCTGGCCCGATGGGAGAAGGTCCAGCACATCGTGGCGGAGACCGGGATCCTGTCGCTGCACCGGGACTGGCGCGATCTGATGACGATCGGCGGCGACCTGTGGCTGGCGATGTGGATCGGGGGGATCCTGGTCGGGGGGCTCCTGGCGGCCGTGTCCTACGTCGCCACCGTGGCGATCGTCCGTCGCCACCGCGCCCGCCGCGCCCGGCGCCTCCAGGATCGCGCCCGCGCGCGCCAGCCTGCGGGGTGAGTCAGGAGCCGGGTCCGGCCCTCGGCCGGACCCGGTCCGCGAACGTCAGGCCTTGGCGGCCAGTTTCTTCTTCAGCTTCACGGGGCGCCGGAGCAGCGCACGGACCGCATCGGGCTTCAGGCCGGCGACGACCGTCTCGGGCATGCCCAGCCCGACCAGCCGCTTGCGCTGCACGCGCTGGCGGCGAAGCTTGTCGGCCGCCTTCTTCTTCGGCCGGCTCCGGTTCTTGTTCTTCAGCGTCCGTTGCTTGGTGTTCGTAGCCATGATGTACCTCGTCTGCCCGCCGGGGGCTCCCCGCGCGAGCCGGCGCTTATACCATGCCCCGCCGCCGCGGGCAATGTCCGGCGCCTTCCGGGGCAGGGCAGACGCATCTTGTTCCTGTCGAAACCGAGCCGTGTGCGCGGGATCCTCAGGATTCCCCTTCCATCGCCGGGAAAGGGAGATCCCAGCCGAACGATCCTTGAATCAAGGCAAAGGCGTAGCCGCGTCGCACCCCCGCAACCGCAAGGGCTCCAGCGTCCACCCGCGACTCCGCGCCCCGCCGCCCGAAAGGTGCCACGACCTCGAGGAAGATGCGTCTGCCCTGCCTCCCGGGGGATCCGGCCCGGGCCGGAGGCGCACGAGGGGGAGGACCGGGCGGGGACGGGATGCCCGGGGTTTCCAGATCTTGGAAGCCCCGGCGGCGCGGGAATCAGGGATTGGAGGATCGGCGCTCCTTCAGGATCCGGAGCATGGCCCCGCCCATCGAGGTGCCGATGAGGTGGAAGGTCCCGGCGTTGCCGTTCCAGTGGTAGCCCTGTCCGTTGGGGGATTCCTCCTTCGGCCGCCAGAAGGGGCGGGTGTCGATGAAGGCGACGTTTCCGGTCGGGCCGAAGTACGCCGCCGCCTCCTCCTGGGCGCGCACGAGCGAGACGGCGCGCGGGTGGACGTCGTTGCTGCCGCCCTGTCCCGTGGCGGCGATGACGAACGGAAGGCCGGGCGCGTTGAATTCCCGGCGGATGTCCCGGACGAAGCAGATCATGTTCGTCGCATAGGCGTCGTTGAAGGCCTGGTTCACGCGGTCGTTCCATCCCTGGTGCCAGCCGAAGCCGGCCAGGCGGATGGGGCGCCCCGCGACGGCGGGCCACACGCGGCCGGGATCGGCGAGGGTCGCCTTCACGGTCCGGACGAGTTCGAGATAGGACGGACCGGTCTCGCCGCCGGCGGACGGAGGCCGGAAGTCCTTCGCCAGGCTCTTGCCTCCCCATGCGAGCTTGATCAGCAGCACGGGCTCCTCGAGCGCGCCGCCGACAACCTGGCCGAAGCCGAGTTCCGGGCCGATGCGGTCGTCGCGCGCGCCGAATCCCGGCCGCAGGGCGCCGTTGCGCCCGAGGTACGAGACCCACACGTCGTCGCGTTCGGCCCAGGCGCCGTCCGCCCGGAGCCATTGCCGGAGCGCCTCCGGCGAGGCCGGGTTCCGCGCCAGCGCCTCCAGGCTTCCCTTGCCGCCGTTGCGCTTCGGGTCGGCCGCGATGAAGCCCTGTCCCTCCATGTTCGACTGCCCGGCCAGGACGAAGGCCGTCACGGGCGCGGGATCGGCCGCGCAGGCCACGCGGGCGAGCAGCACGGTTGCGAGGACGGACCCGGGTGCGTGCGGGGGCATGGGGCTCCTTTCGGGCCGGCGACTCCGGCCTTCGCTAGCCGCGCAGGAGATCGCGGTGCTGGTGGAAGTAGACGAGACCGGAGACCACGGTGATGGCGGCGACGGCCAGGGCCATGATGTAGGCGGCGGGGGCGAACCAGAGATCGAACGGTTCGACCCAGCCCGGCGCGAAGTACGGAAGCAGGTCCCGCTGGATCGCGAGGCCCAGCAGCATGGCGATGATCGCGACCAGCTGCCAGATCGTCTTCTGCTTGCCCCACCGGCCTGCGGAAATGTCGCGCCCGCCGCGGACGGCGAGGACGCGGAGCCCCGTGACCATGAACTCGCGGGCGAGGATGAGAACGACGATCCACGCGGGGATCAGCGGATGGCGCGCGCCGGGCAGGCGGATCTCGACGAAGCTGACGAGGGCGGCGCAGACGAGGACCTTGTCCGCCAGCGGATCGAGCAGCTGCCCGAGGGCGGTGACGCCGTACGACCCGCGCGCGAGGCGTCCGTCGAGCCAGTCCGTCAGCGCGGCGATGCCGAACACCAGCAGGGCGCCCGTGGCGCTGAACGCGAAGGGGGAGAAGAGCAGGGCGATCATGATGCCCGCCATGACGAACCGGCTCAGCGTCAGCGCATTCGGGAGGTTCATGGGCGGCGCGCGGGCAGGGTGGCCGGGCGGACGGACTGCGGGTCGAGGTAGGGCTCCGGAGGCGGCTCCACGGGGGCGGTCAGTCCCGTCGGCGCCGGCGCCGCGGGCGGCTTCGCGGCGATGTGCCGTGCCAGCGCGCGGATGCCCTCGACGGCAAGCCAGAGGATCAGGATCGCGGCGAGAGCGAGGCCGGCGGCCCGGAGGGCGGACCGCACCTGCCGGCGGTCAAGCCACTCGCGCAACGTCACGCGCGGGGGTTTCTCGCGCGGGGTCGCAGCGCCTCCGCGGGCCGCGGCGCCCTGCGGGCCGTGGCCCGCGGGTTCGCCGCCGAGATCGGTCTCGGGGGCCAGCTCGCGGGACAGGGGCGTGCGGCGACCGACGAGCTTGGGCGCCGTCTCGTGGGGAATCGTGGGGCGCTGGGGGCCGTGGACCTCGAGGTAGGCGCGGACGAGCGCCTCGGGGTCGACTCCCAGGAACTCGCCGTAGAGGCGGAGGAAGCCCTTCGCGTAGATGACGGCGCCGAGCTGGTCGAACCGGTCGGCTTCCATCATCTCGATCTGGGTCGACTTGATGCGCGTCGCCTCGGCGGCCTGCGAGATCGTCGCTTTCCGCGCCTCCCGGGTCGCCCGGAGCTTCTGTCCGATGGTCTGCATGGGAAGAATGGGAACCGGTGGCGGCGGCTCAGGTGTTCTCCTCGTCCGCCCCGCCGAGTTCGGCGGGGGGCGCGTGGGGATTCTGCGGGATGTCGCCTTCGAGGTCGATGAGAATCTCCCGCGGGTCGGAGCCCTGGGCGGGGCCGACGATGCCGCGCTCCTCGAGGAGGTCCATCACGCGCGCGGCCCGGGTGTAGCCGATGCGGAGCCGCCGCTGCAGGGACGACGTCGAGGCCCGCCGGGTCTGCTTGATGATCTCGATGGACTGCTCGAGGATCTCCTCGTCCTCCTCCATGTCGGGGACGTCGGCCGACTTCTTCTCGATCTTCTCCCGGATGGAGGCCTCGTACTGCGGCGCGGCCTGGGCGCGCCAGTGATCGGCGATGGAGTGCACGTCGTGGTCGCTGACCATGCAGCCCTGCGCGCGCACGAGCCGGCCGATGCCGGGCGGCAGGAAGAGCATGTCGCCGCGGCCGAGAAGCTTGTCCGCGCCGTTCGCGTCGAGAATCGTCCGGCTGTCGTTCTTCTGGGCGACCTGGAACGCGATGCGCGCCGGGAAATTCGCCTTGATGGTCCCGGTGATGACGTCGACGGAGGGCCGCTGCGTGGCCAGGATCATGTGGATGCCCACGGCGCGGGAGAGCTGCGCGAGGCGGGCGATCTGGTTCTCGATCTCGGCCTGCGCGACGAGCATGAGGTCCGCCAGCTCGTCGACGACGATGACGATGTAGGGCACCCGGTCGGGGATCGCGGGGCCGTCGGCCGGCGGGGCGTCGCCGCCGAAGAGGTCCTGCTGCTTGACGATCGGCCGGGCGTTGAACGACTTGATGTTCCGCACCCCGGCGCGCGCGAAGAGCTTGTAACGCGCCTCCATCTCCTGGATCGCCCACCGCAGGCCGTGCATCACCTTCTTCGCGTCGGTGATGACCGGCACGACGAGGTGCGGCAGCTCGCGGTAGGCGGAGAACTCGACGATCTTCGGGTCGACCAGCATCAGGCGGAGTTCCGCGGGCGTCCGGGCCATCAGGAGGCCCGAGAGAAGGGCGTTCATGCAGACGGTCTTCCCGGAGCCCGTCGCCCCGGCGATCAGCATGTGGGGCATGTCGGCCAGGTCGGCGACGAGAACGCGTCCGCCGACGTCCTGCCCGACGGCCAGCGGCAGGGCCGCGCGGCTCCCGCGCCACGTGTCGCTCTCGAGGATCTCGCGGAGGTAGACGACCGAGGTCTTCGGGTTCGGCACCTCGATGCCGACGACGCCCTTGCCGGGGATCGGCGCCTGCACGCGGACGCTCTCCGCCTTGAGCGACAGGCCGATGTTGTTGCTCAGCCCCGTGATCTTCTCGACGCGCACGCCGGGCGCCGGCAGGAGTTCGTAGCGGGTCACGACCGGGCCGGTCTCGACGTTGGTGACGCGCGCCTCGATGCCGAAGTCGGCGAGGGTGTCGATCAGCGTCTGCTGCGAGTGCTGGAGGTCGTCGTGGATCGTCCTCTGCTCGGCGGGCGGCAGCGGGTCCAGCAGCGAGAACGGCGGCAGGGCGTAGGTTCCGCCTCCGCCGGCGCCCGGCGGACCGGGCGGCGTGGCCGCGGTGACGGACGGTTCGGGCGGCGGCTCCGGCTTGGGAGGCTTCTCCGGCCGCGGCGGCCGGGGCCGGGGCGGCGCCGGCTCGGGCGCGGGCGGCGCGGGAGGAGGCTCCGGTTCCGGCTCGGGTGGCGGCACGGCGCGTGCGACCGGCGGCTCGGGCGCGGGGCGCTCGGACCGGGCGGGAACGGGCTTCTCCGCCGCGGGCCGTTCGGCCGCAGGCTCGCGCGCGCGGCCGGATCGCGTCGCGGCGGCGGGGACCGCGGGCGCCGCGGCCAGACGGTCGGTGGACGGGATCGCCTGGTGCTGCTTCAGGGCCTCTTCCAGCGTGCGGCGCTTCTTCGCGACCTCGGTCTGCGCCTCCTTCAGCTGGTCGATGCGGTCCATCTTCGAGACGCGGCCCTCCTTCCATCGCTCGTGGAGCCTGCGGCCCTGCGCGACCAGCCATTGGGCGATGGCATAGGGGCTGACGCGGAAGAAGAAGATCAACCCCGCGGCCAGGCCGGTGGAGGCGACGATGAGGGCGCCCGACTCGCCGAGGTACGGCGCGAGCAGGCGCGTGCCCAGCGTGTGGCCGACCATGCCGCCGCAGCTGCCGACGTTGAGCTTCTGCGCCCAGATCGTCCACCAGAGCGGCCGCAGTTCGATGAGGATCGTCAGCGAGACGATCATCAGCACCAGCCAGAGCACGCGGGGGCCGACGCGGCCGACGCGCTGGAAGAGGATGTAGCCGGTCCAGACCAGCAGGCCGAACGGCAGCACGTAGGCCGTGACGCCCAGGCCCATGAAGAGGACGAAGGCGGTCCACGCGCCCGCGAGTCCGATCAGGTTCGCGGCGGGCCGGGTCGGGGGGTCCTTCAGGGTGGAGATGTCGGCCGGCGAGTAGGAGAACATGCTCAGGAGGAGCATGAGGCACAACGCCAGCAGCACGATGCCGCCGAACTCGCGCCACCCCGTCCCGCCCGTTTCCTTCTTGACCGCCATGCTTCGGCCCGCTCCGGTCGCGCCGAACGCGCGCACATCCTCCGCGCGGCTCCGGCAGGCCCGGCGGCGCACTGCGCCCCCGGCTGCGGCCCGCCGATCCGCGAACGACTACTCGACCAGGTCGACCAGGCGCCGGACCTCGGGGCTCGGCTGCGCCGGGGCCTGCCGGCCCTCGCCCGCACCCTCGCCGCCGCCCGCTGCGCCGTCGCCGGCGCCGGGGTTGTCAGGGCGGGGCGGGGGAGGTCCCTGGCGCGGACCGCCACCACCACCGCCACCACCGCCACCACCGCCACCGCCGCCGGGCCCGCGTCCGCCGCGGCGACGCCGGCCCCGGCCATCGCCGCGACCGTCCCCGCGACCGTCACCGCGCCCGTCGCCACGATGGTCACCCCGGCCGTCCTCGCCGCGGCCCTCGGAAAACCCGTCGCCGCCGTCGCCCATCTCGAGGGCCTTGCGGAACGTGCTTGCGCGCAGGGTCTGCGCGCCGGCCGCCGCGGCGTCCTTCTCCATCTGGGCATCCCCGCAGACGACCGTCACCCGGCCCTTGCGGGCCGCCTGTTTCGCAATCTCGAGGATGCGCTCGCGACGTCCCGCGGCGTTGTCGGCGTAGTAGACCGTGACGCCCTGGAACTCGTCGCCGTCGGCCGCCTTGTGCAGCGCTTCGCCCTCGTAGACAACCGTGACGCGGACCTTCTCCTTCTCTGCGAACCGGCCCAGCCGGTAGAGCAGCCCGATCATGTCCCGCGGGGACGGTCGTCCGGAACGGATGTTGAGGACGCCGACGCCGTCGAGAATGAATGCGGGGCCACCGGCCTCCGGATCGGAGGAGAACCACCCGCTGATCTTGTCCAACAGACCCATGAATGCTCCCGCTGACTGCCATCCACTGCCGCGCCGTGAGCGCGGTGCGCCCGGGGGCCGGTTCGGTCCGCCCCCCGCCGCCGGTCGGCCGGCCCCCGGGGCCGCCGCTTCCAGCCGGCGCACAATTCGCGTGCAGACTAGACGATGCGAAGCCCGCAATCAAGCACGGGTTCCGCATCGCGGAGGTCCGGGCGCATCTCCGTCCTGCGCAGGGTGACGGCCGGGGGCGGGTGCCAACGTAGTCCTCACGCTCCGCGTGAGGACGTCTGCGTAATCCGGATTGTCATCACGCGGAGCGTGATGACTACTATGCAGGGCCACCGCCGATCTTGCGCGGGGGGATGGCCGGTAGTCCTCACGCTCCGCGTGAGGACGTCTGCGTAATCCGGATTGTCATCACGCGGAGCGTGATGACTACCCTGCGGAGCCACGGCCGATCGTGCGCGGGGGGATGGCCGGTAGTCCTCACGCTCCGCGTGAGGACGTCTGCGTAATCCGGATTGTCATCACGCGGAGCGTGATGACTACTATGCAGGGCCACCGCCGATCTTGCGCGGGGGGATGGCCGGTAGTCCTCACGCTCCGCGTGAGGACATCTCCGCAACCCGGATGGTCATCACGCGGAGCGTGATGACGACCCTGCGGAGCCACCGCCGATCGTGCGCGGGGGGATGGCCGGAGGGGCGCATCTCCGGTCCTGTGCCGCGACGACGAAGGCGCCCGCACGATCGGGTCCATGAATCGGAGATGCGCCCGGAGGTCCGGGCGCGGGAGGGGACGACGCGAAGCGGCCCGGCGGGGGTGCCCCGCCGGGCCGCGGATCACCGGCCTGCGGGCGCCGGTTAGACGAGCGGGTCGCAGCCCGTCGAGATCGGGTGGAAGAGGCCGGGGCCCGGCTTCCACATCGACCGGTCGGGCACGAGCGCGTTCTTCGACGCCTTCAACAGCCAGTCCCACGTGAAGGTGCGGCCGGTCGTCGCCGCCAGCCGGCCGCCGATCGCGGTCAGGGTGCTCTCCGCGATGCGCATGCCCTCGTTGAGCGGCTTGCCGGCGCGGATGCTCTTGATCAGGTCGACGTGCTCCTGGTCCATGCCGTTGACGCTCGGGCCGGAGTACTCCCAGATCTTCTCGCCCTTGTGGCCCATGATGCGGTTGGCGCAATCGCTGACCGCCTTGGTTCCGACGATCTTCTCGTTGCTGCGGCCCGTCCCCGGGCTGTGGCCGCTGAAGCTCAGGCACCGCGCCCCGTTCGCGTATTCGAACTCGGCGAAGACGTGGTCCCAGATGTCGCCGTTGTACTTCGGCCACTGCGCGTCGTTCTTGAACGCGGCGGCGACCTTCTTCGCCTCCGTGCTGTAGTCGCGGCAGGCGCGGCCGCCGACGGCGGTGAACTTCTTCGGCGGGCCGTCGAAGCACCAGTTCATCACGTCGATGTTGTGGATGTGCTGCTCGCAGATCTGGTCGCCGGAGAGCCACGTGAAGTGATACCAGTTCTCGCACTGCCACTCCATCTCCGTGAGCCCCTCCTTCATGCCGCGGTACCAGATGCCGCCGCCGTACCAGTAGCACTGGCCGCCGATCAGGTCGCCGATGGCGCCGCCGTGGATGCGCTTCATCAACTCGACGCGGCTGAACTCGTGGCGGCGCTGCGTGCCGCACACGATCGCCAGGCCCTTCTGCTCGGCGAGCTTCGAGGCCTCCATGAACACGCGGACGCCGGCGACGTCGGTCGCGACGGGCTTCTCGGTGAACACGTGCTTGCCCGCCTGGATCGCGGCCATCATCTGCCACGGACGGAAGCCCGGGGCGGTCGCCATCAGCAGCAGGTGCGTGTTCGTCTTGACGAGCTTCTCGTGGCAGTCGAAGCCGCCGAGGATCGCGTCGTCCGGGACGCGGATGCGGCCGGCGTACTTCGGATCCTTCATCAGCGCGTCGCGCAGCTTGCGCGCCTTGTCCGGGAACAGGTCGGCGAGGGCGACGACCACGATGCCGGGGTCGGCGTTCAGGCACTGCCGGATCGCGCCGCTGCCGCGGCCGCCGCAGCCGAGGAGGCCGATGCGGATCTCGTCCGAGCCGGCCGCGTGGACCGGCGCGACCGCCGCGCCGGCGAGGGTGGCGGCGCCGGCCAGGATGGCCGCGTCGCGCCCGGGAATCTGGGGGGCATTCATCTTCGTTTCCATGGAAATGTCCTTTGGGTGAAGGGGTGCGCGGCGGCTACTTGTTCTTCCTCTTGCCGCCATCGGCCTTGGGCATGCCCGGCAGCTCGTAGATTCCCGGCACCGCGACCGGGGGCACCGGCAGCGCGTCGGACATTTTCAGGCCCGCCCGGGGCATGAGGTCGAGCTCGCAGCGCTGGATGAACCACTCGCGCTTCATCTGCTGTCGGGAGTAGGCCGACTCGCGCGCCATGACCGCGCACATCGTGCTCTCGGTCACCTGCTGCGCCTCGTTGAGGTAGGCGCCGCCGCGGATGCTGGCGATCAGGTCCGTGTGCTCCTGGACGTAGGGGTCCGGGCTCGGTCCCTCGTACTTCCAGGGCTTCTCGCCCTGGATCGAGCCGCCGCAGTCGCTCGTGCCCTTCGTGCCGACGATCCGCTCGGAGACGTTCCCCGTCGTGTTCTCGATCTGGCGGCACATGCTGATCGTGCGGACGTCGTTCGGGTAGAAGAACTCCGTCCCGAAGTGGTCGTAGATGTGCCCGAACTCGGGGCCGGTCCGAAACTGGCGGCCGCCGATCGAGTGCACCTGCTCGGGCAGGGCGCGGAACGCCCAGTTGATCACGTCGAGGTTGTGTACGTGCTGCTCGACGATGTGATCGCCGGAGAGCCACGTGAAGTAGAGCCAGTTGCGGAGCTGCCACTCGACGTCGCTCTGGCCGGCCTCGCGGGGCTTCACCCACAGGCCGCCCATGTTCCAGTAGCACTGGGCGGAGACGAGGTCGCCGATGGCGCCGTCGTGGATGCGTTTCATCGTCTCGACGTAGCGCGGCTCGTGGCGGCGCTGCGTGCCCGCGACGACGGAGAGCTTCTTCTCCACCGAGGTCTTCGCCGACTCGAGCATCTTGCGCAGGCCCGCCGCGCAGACCGCAACGGGCTTCTCCGTGAAGATGTGCTTGCCGGCCGCGACGGCGGCCGCGAAGTGGATCGGACGGAACCCCGGCGGCGTCGCCAGGATCACGAGGTCGATGCCGTCCGCCGCGAGGAGCTGCTGGTAGGCATCGAGCCCGACGAAGCAGCGGTTGTCCGGGACCTGGTGCTTGGTCTTGAGGCCCTGCAGGCGGTCCGTGAAGGCATCGGCCAGCGCGACGATCTTCACGCCCGGCGCGGAGGCCACGCAGTTCTCCGCGGCGCCGGATCCCCGGCCGCCGCAGCCGATGACGCCGACGCGGATCGTGTCCGTCGCCGCCGTCCACCCGACGCGCGGCACCGCGCCGGCGATCGCCAGGCTTCCCACCGTCGCCGTCGAGTTCCCGAGGAACTGCCGGCGCGTCAACCCGCTCCGTCCTGCCATGGTCTCCTCCTGAGCTTTCGAAGCTGCGTCCGCCGGGCGCCGGATGCGCCTCCGTGTCGGACGCGGAATGTCCGGCAGAATAGACCCGCAGCCCGTCGGGACACAAGCACGGCGTGGCGAGAAACCAGGGCCGATGAATCCGCCGGGAAAGGGAGACTCCAGCCGAACGATCCTCGAATCAAGGCGAAGGCGATGCCGCGTCGCACCCCCGCAACCGCAAGGGCTCCCGCGTCCGCCTGCGACTCCGCGCTCCGCCGGCCGGACGGTACCACTACCGCAGGGAAGATGCGTCTGCCGTGGGGGGGGAGACGCGGGATGAAGGACTCCGGCGGACGCCGGGCGTCGGCCGCAGCCGGTGCTACCCCGTGGGCGCGCCCCGCCCGAGCCACTCGATCAGGAGCCGTGCGCCGACGAGCGTCGCGCCGGCGCCACGGTGGGCGGACGGCTTCTCGTCCCAGGCGGTGCCGGCGATGTCGATGTGGGCCCACGGGACGCCGCCGGGGACGAACCGCTTCAGGAAGGCGCCGCCGATGATGGTGCCGGCGCTGCCGTCGCCGATGTTGCGCAGGTCGGCGAAGTCGCTGCGGATCTGCTGCTCGTACTCGGGCCACAGGGGCAGGGGCCAGAGCCGCTCGCCGGCGGCCTCGCCCGCCTCGCGGAGGCGCGCACCGAGGGCTTCATCGGTTCCGAGCACGGCCGCGGCGTGGTGTCCGAGGGCGACAATGACGGCGCCGGTCAGCGTGGCGAGGTCGACGATGGCCGAGGGCTTGAGGTCCGCGGCGACGGAGAGCGCGTCGGCGAGGACGAGCCGGCCCTCGGCGTCGGTGTTCTGGATCTCGATCGTCGTGCCGTTGCGGGCGCGGACGATGTCGCCCGGCCGCGTGGCGCCGCCGCCGGGCATGTTCTCCGCGGCGGCGAGGATGCCGGTGACGTTGATCGGGAGGCGCAGGGCCGCGGCCGTCGCGACGGTCGCCAGGACCGCCATGCCGCCGCTCTTGTCGTAGCGCATCCACTCCATCCCCTTGCCCGGCTTCAGCGAGATGCCGCCGGAATCGAAGGTGATCGTCTTGCCCACCAGCGCCACGGGCTTCGCGCGGCCGCCGTTGCGGTACTCCAGCACGATCATCCGCGGCTCGTTGCGACTGCCCTGGCCGACCGCCAGAAGGGCGCGGCAGCCCATCCGCTCCAGCGCGGCGCGGTCGTGCACGCGGCAGGAGAACCCGTGGCGCCGGGCCATCCGGCGGCACTCGCGGGCGATGGCCTCGGGCGTTGCCTCGCGGCCCGGCAGGTTGGCGAGGCGGCGAACGTCGCGGAGGATCTCCGCCTCCCGCGCGGCGTCGCCGGCGGCGCGGCGGAGGGCGGCGGTCGGACGAACGCCCGCGATGGTGAGGTCCGGCGCGCCGGCGCCGGCGGGGGCGGACGTGAAGACATCGAAGCGCTCGGCGCCGGCCGAGGCGCCGCGGACGATCCGGCGGACCGCTCCGGCGTTGCCGCCGTCGAAGGCATCCGGCACGCCGACGACCAGCGACCGCAGCTTCAGGCTGCGGCCCAGCCGGGCGGCCGTCGCGACGGCCCGCTCGAATCGGAAGCCGGGCGAGCCCCCGGCGCCGTCGATGCGCGCGAGAATCAGGTGGGCCGCGGGGAGTTGCCCCCACGTCGGGACGCAGACCGGGCCGGCGGACTCCCCCGCCCAGTCGTGCCGCTTCAGGGTTGCCTCCACCATGCGGGCCGCGATCGGCCCGTCCGGTCCGGCGGCGGGGCGGGCCTTTCCACCGGCGTACACGACGGGAACCAGGAGGGCATCGGCCTTCGTCCGCCACGGGGACGCGCCGGATATCTTCCACTTCATGGGGGGATCCTTGCTACTGCATCTCGGGCGGCAGTTGGGCCTTTCGGGCGGGGTCGGCGGACAGGTCGTTCGCATCGAAACCGGCGAGGACGAGGGCCTGCTCGAAGTTCCGTCGCGCGGCGCGCTCGCTGTTGTAGGTGACGCTGACGACCTGGCGGGCCGGGTCCGTCTTCACCGCGACGACGATGTTGGTGTCGAAGATGCGGATCGTCCGCTCGACAACGTCCGCCGCCGCCTGCGTCTTCATCTGCGGCACCCGGATGTCGAACGTACGGATGACCTCGCGGTAGCAGCCGGCCGCGGCGAGGACCGCCGCCGAGGCGAGGGACAGGACCAAGGCTCGATTCATGCCGCGTACACTAGGCACCGGCCCCCGCGGCGTCAACCCGGGCCGGCGGGCCGGACGCTCGTGCAGTCCCGGCTGGCCCTGCGAATGGAGTCGCTGTAGTCTCGACACGCTGATGATGGAACGGCGGGTCCAGGCCCTCATGCTGGCGGTCGCGTTCTGGGCCGCCGGCCCCGGAGCGATCGCCGCCTCCGTGTACATCTCCGAGTTCATGGCGTCCAACGAGTCGACGCTGCCCGACAACGACGGCGTGTACAGCGACTGGATCGAGATCCATAACGCGTCGAACACGACCGTCACCCTGTCCGGCTGGTTCCTCACGGATTCGACGAACAACCTGACCAAGTGGCGGTTTCCAGCGGTCTCCCTGACGTCCGGGGCGCGGATGGTCGTGTTCGCCTCGAACGAGGACCGCCGCAACCCGCTCGCGCCGCTGCACACGAACTTCAAGCTCGATGCCGGCGGCGAGCCGCTCCTGCTGGTCCGCCCCGACGGAGTCACCGTGGAGCACGGGCTCCTTCCCGCGTTCCCGCCGCAGGCGCAGGACGTCGCGTATGGCTACTCCGACGCCTCGGGCACGAACACGGTCCTGGCCTCCGGCGCGGCCGTGCGGGCGGCGGTGCCGACATCGTCCACGCATTTCGCCACGTCTTTCGCCGGATGGGAGACGCCCGCCTTCCAGGCGTCGGCGTGGACCTCCGGCACCTCGGGCGTGGGGTACGACACGGGTGGCGAGTACTCGGGGCTGATCGGGCTCGACGTGCAGGGACCGATGCGGGGTCTCAACGCCAGCGTGTTCCTCCGGCAGGGCTTCGTGGCCTCCAATGTCGCACAGGTCGCCTCCGTGTGGCTGCGGGCGAAGTGGGACGACGGCTTCCGGGCCTACCTGAACGGAACGGCGGTGGCCGAAGCCGACGCGCCCGCGGGCGAGACGTGGAATGCGGTCGCGACGGGCAACCGCGACGAGCAGGCCAACGAGTCGTGGACGTGGTTCGCCGTCACGAACGGTCCGGCGCTTCTGGTCGAGGGCACGAACGTGCTCGCGATCCACGGGTTCAATGTCAACACGAACAGCAGCGACATGCTCGTGCTGCCGGAGGTCGACCTGGTCCGGGTCGCGGGACCGTCCGGCGCGCCACCGGCCTACCTGGCCTCGCCGACGCCCGGCGCGCCGAACTCGGCGGCGCGCGGGGCGATGGGTCCGGTGATCCGCGGCGTCACCGATCGGCCGCCGCGTCCGCTGGGGACGCCGGCCAGCCCGCCGGTCCTCGTGACGGCCGAGGTCACGCCCAGCCTGAGGCCGGTCGGGTCCGTGACGCTGGCGCACCGGACGATGTTCGGCGCGGAGACCCTGGTTGCGATGACGGTCGTTTCCGGTTCGACGTGGCGCGCGGAGATCCCGACCGCCGCCCTTCCGCCGGGCCACATGCTGCGGTGGCGCGTGATCGCGGTCGACAACGCCGGCGCGACGAACACCGCACCGCCGTACCTCGATCCGCTCGACGCGGACCAGTACTGCGGCACGGTTGCGCTGGATCCCGCGGTGACGAACTCGAGGCTGCCGGTGATCCACTGGTTCGTCCCGGTCTACACCCAGGTGACGGCGGTGGCCGGCGGGCGGACGTCGATGTTCCACCTCGACCGGTTCTACGACAACGTGCTCGTCAGCCGGCACGGGCAGTCCACCGCGGGGTTCAGCAAGAAGAGCTTCAATCTCGACTACAACGACGGCAACCGCTTCCTCTGGCGCGAGGGGGAGGGGAAGGTCAAGGACGTCAAGTGGCTGACGAACTGGGGCGACAAGACCAAGACGCACAACACGCTCGCTCACGAGATCGCCGGGGCGATCGGGGCCGGGCACCATTTCGCGACGCCCATCCGGCTGCAGACCAACGGGGGATTCTACAGCGTGGCGGACATGGTCGAGGATGCGGACGACCGCTGGCTCGACCGGCTGGGCCTCGATCCCGAGGGCGCGCTCTACAAGATGTACAACGCGCTCAATGCGGCCTCGGGCAACGAGAAGAAGACACGCGCGACCGAGGGGACCGCGGACCTGCAGGCGGTCGTCACCGGTCTCAGCCCCTCCGCGGCCCTGGCTGCTCGCCGCCGGTATGCCTACGACAACCTCGACCTGGCGGCATGCGTCAGCTACTTCGTCGGGCGGAATCTCAACAGCGACCAGGATCACGGTCACAAGAACTACTACCTGTATCGCGACACGCTCGACACGGGCGAATGGTCGATCCTCCAGTGGGACACGGATCTGAGCTACGGCCGCAACTGGACCCAGTCGAACGGGTACCTGCACGACCTGCTGTGGCAGACCAATCCGTTGAGCTTCTACCCGGGGTCCGCGATCCAGTCCAAGACGACGAACCGGCTGTACCAGCTCTTCTGGGAGGTGCCGGAGTTCCGGGCGATGTACCTGAGGCGGTTGCGGTCGGCGGCGGACGAGGTGCTGCAGCCGCCGGGCACGCCCGCGCAGGACCTGCGGCTGGAGAGACGATTCGACGAACTTGCCGACCTGATCGATCCGCCCGGGGTGGGCACCAACAGCGACGCCTACGCCGACTACCTCCGATGGGGGTCCTGGGGTACCAACACGCAGATGCGGGCCGAGATCGGCAGGACCAAGGCGATCCACCTTCCGGGTCGACGCGAGTTCATCTACAGCAGCCCCACGGCGAACATCGGGGGCGAACGGATGCCCGACGCGCAGCCGGGCGACGTCACGGTCGGGTTCGGCGTGCTCGATGCGATGCCCGCCGGCGGCGATCCGGACGGGGAGTACTTCACGCTGGTCAACACGAACGCCATCGCCGTCGACATCAGCGGGTGGTCGGTCACGGGCGGCGTGCGCCACGTCTTCCGGCCGGGGACCGTGATTCCTCCGGGCGGCGGCGGGACGGAGAACATCGGCGCCCTCTACGTGGCGCGGCGTTCAGCCGCCTTCCGCGGCCGTCCCTCGGGACCGGCATCGAACCAGTTCTGCTTCGTGCAGCAGGGCTACCAAGGCCGGCTTTCGATGCGCGGCGAACCGCTGCACCTGCTCGACCCGACCGGCCGGCTGGTGGCCGCGACGGCGGTTCCCGCCGCGCCGACGCCGTGCCAGGTCTCCTTGCGCATCAGCAAGCTGATGTACAATCCGCCCGGGCCGACGGCCGGGGAGAACGCGGCGATTCCGTTCCTGCTCGACACCGACTTCGAGTTCATCGAACTGGTCAACACCGGGACGAACTCGCTCGATCTGGGCGGTGCGCGGTTCGTGCAGGGGGTCGACTTCATCTTCGCTTCGAACACGGTGCTCGCCGCCGGCGCGCGGCTGGTCGTGGTGGCCAATGCCGCGGCCTTCGCCCTCCGCTATGGAACCCATGCCTCGGTGGCGGGCGCCTATGCCGGTTCTCTGGACAACGGAGGGGAAACGCTGCAACTCCTCGATTCCCGCGGCGAGGAGATCCTGGAGTTCACCTACAAGGACGGGTGGGCACCGATCACGGACGGGCTTGGCTTCGCGCTGGTGATCGACGACGAGTCGGGCGACTGGACCACGTGGGACGAGAAGACGTCGTGGCGGACCTCCGGTCTGCTGAACGGTTCTCCCGGCCTGCCTGACCCCGGTCCGCCCGTCGTGCCGGCGGTCGTCATCGACGAAGCCCTGGCGCACACCGATCCCCCGCTGCTCGATGCCATCGAACTCCTCAATCCGTCCGGAACGGCGGCGAACGTGGGGGGCTGGTATCTCACGGACGACTTCTACGTCCCCAGGAAGTTCAGGATACCGGCAGGGACGGAGATCGCTCCGGGCGGCCGGGTCCTGTTCGATGCCAGTCAATTCAATGCCGACTCGAACTCGCCGTCCGCCTTCCAACTGTCGTCGACCGGCGATGCGGTATGGCTCTTCTCCGCCGATGCGTCGAGCAACCTGACCGGGTATGTTCACGGATTCGGATTCGGGGCGTCGCCGAACGGCGTGTCCTTCGGAAGGCATGTGACGAGCGAGGGGGAGGAGCACTTCGTCGCGCAGTCCTCTCGAACGTTGGGCCAGGGGAACGCCGGTCCGAGGGTCGGGCCGATCGTGATCAGCGAGATCATGTACCATCCGCAGGAGGGCGGCACGAACGAGGATGCCCGGCTGGAGTTCATCGAGGTGCGGAACATCGGGGATTCCGCGGTGGCGCTCCATGACCCCGCTGCGCCCACCAACCGGTGGCGGCTCGCGGGGGCCGTTGAGTTTGACCTGCCGCCGGGGACGCAGATCGCCGCCGGCTCGTCGCTGATCATGGTCGGCTTTGATCCGGCGGTTCCTGGTGATTCATCCTTCTTCCGCACGGCCTATCCAAGCGCCTCCAATGCCGTCATGGTCGGGCCTTGGTCCGGACGTCTCGCCAATTCCGGTGAAGCGGTGGAGCTCTACATGCCCGATTCCCCGAACCCGGGCGGTGTGCCCTGGATCCTGATCGAACGCGTCGCCTACGGGGACGGGGAACCCTGGCCTGCGGCCGCAGACGGCGGTGGCGCCTCCTTGCAGAGAATTGCAGAAGGGGCCTACGCCGACGATTCCATCAACTGGTTTGCGGCCCGGCCATCCGTCGGACTCGCGGCGGATCTCGCTGCGGATGGGGACGGGGATGGATCGCCGGACTGGGCCGAACGGCGCGCCGGCACGGACGCAGGAGATCCCCGTTCGCGCCTGGTGCTGACGTCGGTTCGCCCGACGGCCGGCGGTGGAGTCGAAGTGGGATGGCCGGGCGTCAGCGGCAAGCGCTACGCCATCGAAAGCACGACGAACCTGGCGGGCGGCGGTCCGTTTGACGTCGAGGCGTCCGGCGTGCCCGGATCCGGCGCCGGCACGGTGCAGTCCGTCCCGCAACCCGGGCCGCTTCGCGTCTTTCGCGTTCGCGTCGAGCCGTAGATCGTCCGGGTGCGGCGTGCTCCCGTGCGGCGTGGAGTCGGTTCCGGCAACGGACCTTGGCGGGGGCGCCCGCGGGAGGGGCGGTTCGCGCCATCCGATGGCGGGCGACCTCGTCGCCGGTGCGCGCCCTCCGCAGGATGTGCCGGGCGGGCCCTTCGGAGCCGATCCACGGGCCAGCCGCCCGGACTCCAGGCGAAGCTCCCTCCGCAGCGCCGGACGCGGCATCGCCACCCGGGCCTCGTCGAACGGATGACCGGCGTCCGGCAGCGGAACGGGATCAGCCGGCCGCCTTCTCGGCGGCGTGAAGGGCCTTCGCGTAGTCGGGCTCCTTCGCGATCTCGGGCACGAGTTCCGAGTGGACGATCCGGTTGGCGTGGTCGAGGACCAGCACGGCGCGTGCAAGAAGCCCGGTGAGCGGACCCTCCTCGATCCGGACCCCGTAGGCCTGGCCGAACGCGGGATTCCGGAAGCAGGAGAGGGTCACGACGTGCGTGAGGCCGTCCGCATCGCAGAAGCGCTTCTGCGCGAACGGGAGGTCGGCGGAGACGTTGATCAGCACGACATCCCGCAGGCGCCCCACGGCCTCGTTGAACTTCCGCGCCGACGTCGCGCACACGGAGGTGTCGAGGCTGGGCACGATGCTCAGCACCTTGACCTTGCCGGTGAAGGACTCGAGACCTTTCTCGGAAAGGTCCGCCGCGGTCAGGTGAAACGGACGGGCCGCCTGTCCGGCGGCCGGCAGCTCGCCCGAAAGGCGAACCGGAGTGCCCTTGAACGTTACGGTAGCCATGGATCGATCCCCCCGGCCGGTCGTCCGGCCGCTGTGTCCGGGGGGAGAATACGTTGAAACGATTGTGTTTCAACCCTTGTCGCCGTAGATTCGTCGGGCCGCGCCGCGCGCGCGGGAGGAGACGGGACCATGATTCGGGCGAAAGTCGTCGGGGCCGGGGGCTATGGCGGGGTCGGCATCGTCGAGTTCCTGCTGGGCCATCCGGAGGCGAGAGTGACGACGCTGGCCGCGGCCGCGGACGTTGGAATCGCCATGAGCGACCTCTGGCCGCATCTGAAGGGCTTCTGCGACGACACGATCCTCGCCTACGACGATCCCCGGGCGCGCGAGCCGGCGGACGTTGTCTTCTTCGCCACTCCCGACGGCGTCGGCATGAGATTCGCCGAGGAGGAGATGAAGCGCGGCGCGAAGATCATCGATTTCAGCGGCGACTTCCGGTTCAACGACGTCGCGACCTACGACGACTACGCGAAGCGCGCGGGCAAGCCGATCCAGCACGCCGCCCCGCACCTGCTCCCCCAGTCGGTCTACGGCCTCGCGGAGTTGGAGAACCCCCGGCTCAACGCCGAGGCGAAGCTCGTCGCGAACGCGGGCTGCTTCGCGGTCAGCGTCCTGCTCGGCCTCGCCCCCGCGGCGAAGCACGGGCTGATCCGGCCGGACCGCGTCATCGCGGACTGCAAGACGGCGATCTCCGGCGCGGGCAAGAAGCCCAGCGCGACGTATCACTACCCCGCGCGCTACGAGAACATGAACGCCTACAAGCTGGCCGGGCACCAGCACGTGTGCGAGGTCGAGACGGAACTGAAGCGCATCTCCGGCCGCGACCACCGGATCGTCTTCACGGCGCAGGTCGTTCCGATGTGCCGCGGCATCCTGTCGTGCCTCTACGGCGATCTGCTCGACGGCGTCACGACGGAGCAGGTCCTCGAGGCCTACCGGTCCTACCACGGGAAGCACCCGTTCGTGCGGATCTTCGACCGGAAGGCGACGGTCGGCACGATCCACGTCCGCGGCTCGAACTTCTGCAACCTGACCGTCGACGTGGACGAGCGCACGCGGACGCTTCGCGTGATCTCGCACATCGACAATCTCGTGAAGGGCCAGGCCGGGAACGCGCTGCAGAACATGAACGTCATGTTCGGGCTGCCGCAGACCGCCGGGCTGATGAAGCCCGGGATGAACCCGTAGCGGCGCTGCGCGCCGAACATCGAACGCCGAACATCGAACATCGAACACCGAACATCGAACACCGAACACCGAACATCGAACACCGAACACCGGACATCGAACGCCGAACGCGAACAGCCGCCAGACGCCGGTGACGGAGCCCGGCCCCATGCTCGGACCCCGGACAAGGGCACGGCGCGCCGCTTCCGAACCTCTGGACCTGTGAACCGCTGAACCCGCGCACCCGCCCCTGTGCCTCCCTACCGCCACATCCTCGCCGACATCGGCGTCGTGACGCTGCGCATGAACTTCGCGGGGGCGGCGGTCCGCATGGCGGCCGCCTGCGGGAAGGCCGCGGTCCGCGGGCCGGCGGCGCTGATGAAGGCGTTCTACGGGGATCCGATGCTGGCCGAGTACGAATGCGGGCGCCGCGGCCGCGCGGAGTTCGTCGGCCATTTCCGGGAGAAGGTCGGGTTTCGCGGGGGCGACGACGAGTTCGTCGCGATCTGGCGCTCGGTGTTCTCGGAGAACGAGCCGATGATCGACTTCTGGCGGTCGGTGGCCGGCCGCCGTGCGGATGTCTGGTTCTTCTCGAACACCGGCGAGATGCACGTGCCGTGGGTCTACGAGGCCTTCCCGCGGATGGCGGTCCACCGGGGGCAGGCCCTGTCCTACGAACTGGGCGTCATGAAGCCCGATCCCTCGTTCTTCCGGCTCGGGCTCGGCCGGTTGGGGCTGGCTGCGGAGGACTGTCTCTTCATCGACGACCAGGCGGCGAACTGCGAGGCCGCGCGGGCCTGCGGGATCGAGAGCATCCACTACACCGACGCGCCCTCCGCCCTTGCCGCCTTGCGGGCGCGGCTGCGGTGAGGGCCTGCCGCCTCCTCGATCCGCCGGCCCTCATCCCTTCTTCGCGATGGCGCGCATGAACTCCTGGAAGAGATAGGTCGAGTCGTGGGGGCCGGGGGCCGCCTCGGGGTGGTACTGGACGGAGAACACGGGCAGCTTCCGGTGCGCCATGCCCTCGGAGGTCTGGTCGTTCAGGTTGATGTGCGTGGTCTCGACGAGGTCGGGGTCGAGCGACTGGATGTCCACCGCGAACCCGTGGTTCTGCGAGGTGATTTCGACCTGCCCGGTGCGCCGGTTCAGCACGGGCTGGTTCGCGCCGCGATGGCCGAACTTGAGCTTGTAGGTGCGGCCGCCGAACGCGAGGCCGAGGAGCTGGTGGCCGAAGCAGATGCCGAAGGTGGGCGTGCCGGTCTCGATCAGCGTGCGGATCGCCGCGACGGTCTGCGGGACGCCCTCGGGATCCCCGGGGCCGTTGGAGATGAAGATCCCGTCCGGCTTCCACTCGAGGATCTCGGCGGCGGCGGAGCGATTCGGGAACACCTCGAGATCGCAGCCGAGCCGCGCGAGGAGGCGGAGCTGGTTGAGCTTGATGCCGCAATCGAGCACGGCGACGCGGAAACGCCGGGGCGCGGGCTCGGTGCCGAGAAGGCCGTCCCACGCCTCGCGGTCCGGCGCGATCGTGGAGAACCCCTCCAGGGCGGCGTGCGGACCGGGCCACGAGTAGCGGGCGGGGCAGGTGACCTCGGTGGCGAGGTCGAGGCCGACGAGGCCGGCCGAGGCGCGGGCCTTGGCGACGAGGCTCGCCGGATCGGGGTCGGTCGTCGACAGCACGCACTTCATCGCGCCGCGCGACCGGATGTGCAGGGTGACGGCCCGCGTGTCGATGCGGTCGACCCCGATCAGGCCCTTCGACTCGAGGAAGGCCGGAAGCGGCATGGCCGAGCGCCAGTTGCTGGCGACGCGGCTGCATTCGCCGACGACGAGGGCCGCGGCGTGGGGCCGCCAGGACTCCATATCCTCGGCGCTGATCCCGTAGTTGCCGATCAGCGGGTAGGTCAGCGTGACGATCTGGCCGTGATAGGAGGGATCGGTGAGGATCTCCTGGTAGCCGGTCATCGACGTGTTGAACACGAGTTCGCCGTACACCTCGCCCGAGCCGGCGAACGCTTCGCCCTCGAACCAGGTGCCGTCTTCCAGTGCGATCCAGGCCTTCGGTTTCATGTGATGGTGCCGCGCCGTCCGGAACCCGCGGGGCAGGCGAGGCATATGCCCGAAAGCGGCCGGGAACACAAGCGAAAAGGGCCGCGACGCAACCGGCCGTGTTCGACTGGAGTTTTTCCCGGACGGACCGTAGACTTGCGCCGCCATGGTGAATCATCCGGTCAAGATCGGCTCCGTGACGTTGGGCGGCGGGCATCCGCTGGCGCTCATCGCGGGCCCCTGCGTCATCGAGAGCCCGGCGGGCTGCCTGGACCTGGCGGCGCGTCTCGTGCGGTTTGCGCGCTCGGGGAAGGTGCCGCTGATCTTCAAGGCGTCCTACGACAAGGCGAACCGGACGTCGATCGAGTCCTTCCGCGGCCCCGGGCTCGAGGCGGGGCTCGAGGTCCTGGCGGAGGTGAAGCGGCGGCACCGGGTGCCGGTCCTGACGGACATCCACTCGGTGGCCGAGGTCGGGCCGGCGGCGGAGGTGGCGGACGTGCTGCAGATCCCGGCCTTCCTGTGCCGGCAGACGGACCTGCTCGTCGCCGCCGCGCGGACGGGGCGGGTGGTGAACGTGAAGAAGGGGCAGTTCCTCGCCCCGTGGGACATCCGTCACGTGGTCGACAAGATCGAGGCGGCGGGCTGCCGGCGGATCCTCCTCACCGAGCGCGGGGTCTCCTTCGGCTACAACAACCTGGTCGCGGACATGCGCAGCCTGCTGGTGATGCGCGAGACGGGTTACCCGGTGATCTTCGACGCGACGCACAGCGTGCAGCGGCCCGGCGGCGAGGGGGACCGCTCCGGCGGGGACGGGCGCTGGGCGCCGGCCCTCGCCCGCGCGGCGGTGGCGACGGGATGCGACGGCGTGTTCATGGAGACGCACCTCAACCCCGCGAAGGCGATGTCCGACCGGGACAACGCGATCGCGCTGGCCTACCTCCCGGGGCTCTGGACGCAGCTGACGGCGATCGACCGCGTCGCGGACCGGCCGGTCCGGAGGGCGCGGGCATGACCGGGTGCGGCCGGCACCTGGCGGGGCTGGGCCTCGGTCTGGCGGCGGCGTGCGCGTGGGCGCAACTGGAGCCGGCGCCGGAGGCCCCGGGCCTCGGCGCGGGACCGCAGTCGGGGCTCCGGCCGGGGATGGAGGTCGGCGGGTTCCGCCTGCCGGACTACGCGGAGGACGGCACGCTGCAGACGCAGCTCTTCGGGGAGCACGCGCTGGCGCTGTCCAACGGCCTGATCGAGATCCGCGGCCTGCGCATCGAGATGTACAAGGACGGCCAGGTCGAGACGCGGGTGACGTCGCCGCACTGCCTCTACGACCGCGAGCGGCAGTCGGCCGGGTCGACGTCGTCGGTCCGGATCACGCGCGGCGACGTCGTGATCACCGGGGACGACTACCTGTACTCGCCCCGGCGGCAGCGGTTCGAGATCCACACCAACGCCCGCGTCGTGCTTCGCGACGTGCGCGGCCTGTCGGGCCGGAAGGGCCCGCCGGCGGCCGCGGTCCCGACGAACGCGGCGCCGGCGGAGACGGGAGTTCAACCATGACGACGGGCGGATGGACGGTGGTGGCGGTGTTCGGCGCGGCGCTGGCGGCGGGGGCCCAGTCGGCGGCCCCGGTGCCGCCCGCGGCGGCCCGCTCGGTGGCGGCCACGATCACGCAGGCGGCGCCGCGGGCGGCCGGGGCGGTGCGAGCGGCGGAGAGGGCCCTGCCGCAGGCCGCGGCGGCCGCGCAGGCCGTCGCCGCGCAGGTGGCGGCCACCCTGCCGGCGAGGCCGGAGGGTACGACGGACGACGTCCCGGGGTTCGGCGACCTGACCGTCATCACCGCCGACCGCATGGTCTACGAGGGCCAGCGGCAGTTCATCGAGATGCAGGGGCGGGTCGTCGTCAGCGACCCGGGCATGAAGATGAAGGCCGACGTCCTCCGGATCGACCTCGAGGGGACGAACGAGGTCCGGATGGTGAAGGCCGCGGGCCACGTCGTGATCTCGCAGGACGACAAGACCGCCTGGGCGGGCCGCGCGACCTACGACGTCCGCGCCGGATCGTACGTGCTCGAGGACTCCCCGCGCGTGATGCGCGGGCGCGACATGATGATGGGGTCGACGATCACGTTCTGGCGCGGCGAGGAACGGATCGAGTGCGACAAGGACGCCCGGCTGATCATCCAGCCCGGCTCGACCGGCGGGAAGAGCGTGTTCGGGGGGGGGCGCTGAGTGGACTCCCGCGACATCCCGCTCGTGCAGACGCAGGGGCTCGTCAAGGAGTACCGGCGCCGGCGCGTCGTCGACGGCGTCGACATCCGGGTGCGTCCCGGCGAGATCGTCGGCCTGCTCGGGCCCAACGGAGCCGGGAAGACGACCAGCTTCTACATGATCATCGGGCTGGTCGCGCCGACGGCCGGCCGGGTGTACTTTGAGGGGCAGGACGTCACGCGGATGCCGATGTTCCGGCGGGCGCGGATGGGCATGGGCTACCTCGCGCAGGAGCCGTCGGTCTTCCGGCAGCTGACGGTGGCGGAGAACGTGATGGCCATCCTGGAGACGCTGCCGATCCCGGCCCGCGAGCGGACGCTGCGGCTGCAGCACCTGCTCGGCGAGCTCAAGATCGGGCACCTCGCGAACCAGAAGGCCTACACGCTCAGCGGCGGCGAGCGCCGGCGGCTCGAGATCACGCGGGCGCTGGTGACGAATCCGTCGCTGATCATGCTCGACGAACCGTTCAGCGGGGTCGATCCGCTGGCGGTGTACGACGTGCAGCAGATCGTCATCGATCTGAAGGGGCGGGGGCTCGGGATCCTGATCACGGACCACAACGTCCGCGAGACCCTCGCGGTGGTCGACCGCGCCTATCTCATCTGCGAAGGGAAGGTGCTGCGCGAAGGAACCAGCGGGTTTCTCATCAACGACCCGGTCAGCCGGGAGCTGTATCTCGGGCCTCGATTCAGCATGTAGGACACGAACCAACCAGGAGACACCGTCATGATCGTGAACGTCACGGGCCGTCATGTGGAGATCAACGATTCGCTCCGGGAGCACGTCGAGGCCCGCCTCCAGGCGGAGTTCGCCGGGTTTCCGAGGATCGAGAGCGTCCACGTGATCCTGATGGTCGAGAAGCACCGCCACGTCGCGGAGATCGTCGCGCAGGTGCCCCACCACGGAACGGTCGAGGCGAAGCACGAGTCGAACGACATGTACGCCTCGATCGATGCGGCGATCGAGAAGACGGCCGTCCAGCTCCGCAAGTGGGCCGAGAAGCGCCACGAGCACAAGGCGGAGAAGCTCGGGCGGATCGACAAGGCGGTCCACGCGAAGGACGGGCGCGAGCCCGCGGCCGGATGACGCTGACCGTCCGCCGCTTCCTGGATGCGGGGCGCGCCGCGCTCGACCTCGGCCTCCTGCAGGGCGAGGCGCACCTCGACCGCGCGGTGCGCGAGCCGGCCCTGAACCGGCCCGGCCTCGCGCTCGCCGGCTTCCTGCGCTACTTCGCGCACCGGCGCATCCAGGTCATCGGGCTCGCGGAGCTCACCTACCTCAAGGGCCTCGCCGTCGACGAGCGCGCCGCCCGGCTGAAGGCGTTCTTCGAATCCGGGATCCCGTGCATCGTGCTTTCGCGCGGCATCCGGCCGCTGCCGGAGATGCCGGCGCTGGCGGAGTCGTACGGCGTGCCGCTCCTCCGCACGCACCAGATCACCGGCCGCTTCGTCCAGATGGCCGCGGTGCTGATCGAGGAGCTGATCGCGCCGCGGACGCGCTACCAGGGGACGATGATCGACATCAACGGCATCGGGACGATGATCGAGGGGCCGCCGGGCGTGGGGAAGAGCGAGACGGCGCTCAGCCTGATCGTCCGCGGCTACAGCCTCGTCGCGGACGACCTGGCCGAGCTGCGGCGCGTCAGCTCGGGCGAGATCCTCGGCACCGCCCTCGACGCGACCCGGTTCCACATGGAGATCCGGGGTCTCGGGATCATCCACGTTCCGAGCCTCTACGGCGTCACCTCCGTCCGGCGCGAGAAGCGACTCGATATGATCGTCCGGCTCGAACGCGCCATGAGCGCGGCCGACGAGGAACGGACCGGGCTCGACGCGCAGACGAAGGACGTCCTCGGCGTCGCCGTGCCGTTCTTCCGCATCGCCGTCGTGGCCGGGCGCGACATCAGCAACGTCGTCGAGGCCGCCACGCTCAACTTCCGGTTGCGCCAGCTCGGCCACGACGCGGCGAAGGAACTCGACCAGCGGCTCATGCAGCAGCTCATCGCGGAAAGGCCCAGAACCAGTGACTGAAGCCAGCCCAGGGGCGGACGGCACGGCCGTCCGGGACGTCAAGGTCCTCAACCAGTACGGGATCCACGCCCGGCCTGCGGCGTTGCTGGTGAAGACCGCGTCGGCGTTCCGGGCGGACGTGATGCTCGAGAAGGACGGCGTCGAGGTCTCGGCGAAGAGCATCATGGGCCTGCTGACGATGGAGGGCCACCAGGGTGCGAAGATCCGCATCTCGGCGCGCGGCGACGACGCGGCCGCCGCGGTGGCCGCGCTGGCCGAACTGTTCGAAAAGAAGTTCTTCGAGGACTGACAGGCGATGGGCGACGCACACAGGGAGATCGTGCTTCAGGGGACCGGCGTCTCGCCGGGCGTCGTGATCGGCCCGGCCTTCCTCATAACGCGGACCGACGTCCGCTTCGTCGAGCGCGCCATCGAGGCCGACGAGGCGCCCCGGGAGATCGCGCGTTTCGAGGAGGCCCTGATCGCCACGCGCGGGCAGCTCCACGACATCCAGACCCGGATGGAGAAGGCCCTCGACCGCCGGAACGCGAGCATCTTCGACGCGCACCTGTTGGTGGTCGACGACCGCTCCTTCGTCGAGGAGGTCGTCCGCGGCGTCCGCGCGCGCAAGGTCAACGTCGAGGTCGTGCTGCAGGAGGTCGCGGCGCGGTACGCCGAGGCGCTCGCCCAGATGGGGGACGAGTACCTGCGCGAGCGCGCCGCCGACATCAAGGATGTCGTCCGCCGCATCCTGCACAACCTGGCCGGCCAGAGCCTGAACGAGGTCGGCGGCCTGTCCGAACCCTGCATCGTCGTCGCCGCGGACCTCTCGCCGTCGGATACCGCGACCCTCCGCCGCGACCGCGTCATCGGCTTCGCCACCGACCAGGGAAGCCCCACCTCGCACACCGCGATCATGGCGCGCGCCCTCGAGATACCCGCCGTCGTCGGGCTGCACAACGCGGGCGTGCGGATCTCGTCCGGCGACCGCGTGCTCGTCGACGGGACCACCGGCCGGGTCGTCGTCCATCCGTCGCAGGAGACCCTGGACCGCTACGGCAGCATCGCCCGCGCCCGCGAGACGATCCGGTCGAGGCTGGAGACCCTGCGCGACGAGCCTGCGCGCACCCGCGACGGCTACGAGGTCGACCTCGCCGCCAACATCGAACTGCCGCAGGACGTCGACGCCGTGCTCCGGCACGGGGCCCGGGGCATCGGGCTCTTCCGCAGCGAGTTCCTCTTCCTCTCCCGTTCGCACCTGCCGGACGAGATGGAGCAGGCGAAGGCCTACGGGGAGGTCGCGGGCCGCATCGCGCCGGAGCCGGTCGTGATCCGAACCCTCGATCTCGGCGGCGACAAGTTCGCCTCGTCCCTGCAGATGCCGCAGGAGATGAACCCCTACATGGGCTGGCGCGCGATCCGGTTCTGTCTCGCCCAGCCGGACGTCTTCCTCACGCAGCTCCGCGCGATCCTGCGGGCCAGCGTCCACCGCAACGTGCGGATCATGTACCCGATGATCAGCAACGTGGACGAGGTCGCCCGGGCCGGCCGCCTGCTGGAGCAAGCGAAGGAGGAGCTCGGGCGGGAGGGCGTCCCCTTCGATCCCGACGTCGAGGTCGGCGTGATGATCGAGGTGCCCTCCGCCGCGCTGGTCGCCCGCGATCTTGCCCGCCGCGTGAAGTTCTTCAGCATCGGCACCAACGACCTGATCCAGTACACGCTCGCCGTCGACCGCGTCAACGAGCAGGTCACCTACCTCTACGAACCGACCCACCCGGCGATCCTCCGGCTCATCCGGCAGACGATCGAGGCCGCGCGCTCGGCGGGCATCTGGACGGGGGTCTGCGGCGAGATGGGCGGCAACCCGCTGCTCGCCCCGTTGCTGGTCGGGCTGGGGGTCGACGAACTGAGCGTGAGCCCGAACATGGCCCCGCTGGTCAAGGACGTCATCCGCGCCGTGACCTTCTCCGAGTGCGAGCGGCTCGCCGCCGAGGCGCTCCAGTGCGAGGCCGGGGGGGACGTCCTGGCGCTCTGTCGGAAATTGACAGAAGCCCGCGCGCCGGAGATAGTGACCCTTCTGGGCTGAACCCAGCCGCCCCCGGCCGGTGAACGGCGCGGGAAATCGAGACAGAGAGGAAAGAAACGATGAGTTCACGCAGGTACGTGTTCACGTCCGAGTCGGTGACCGAGGGGCATCCGGACAAGGTGTGCGACGGCATCTCCGACGCCGTGGTCGACGCCTGCCTCGCGCAGGATCCGCGCAGCCGCGTCGCCTGCGAGGCCCTCGCGAAGACCGGCATGGTCGTCATCGCCGGCGAGATCACGAAAAAGGCCCAGTTCAACTACGCCGACATCGCCCGCGAGAAGGTCAAGCGCATCGGCTACACGGACTCGTCCATCGGTTTCGACGGCAACACCTGCGCCGTGCTCGTCGCGCTCGACCGGCAGTCGCCCGACATCGCCCAGGGCGTGGACGCCCGCAAGGCCGAGGGCAAGGCGACCGCCGAGCAGGGCGCCGGCGATCAGGGCATGATGTTCGGCTATGCGTGCAACGAGACGCGCGAACTGATGCCCGCCCCGATCATGTACGCTCACAAGCTCGCCCGGCGCCTCGCGGCGGCCCGCCGCGAGGGCGCGCTGAAGTTCCTCCGCCCCGACGGCAAGTCCCAGGTCTCGATCGTCTACGAGGACGACAAGCCCGTTGCGATGGATACCGTCGTCATCTCCACGCAGCACTCGCCCGACGTCTCGGCGAGGCAGATCCGCGAGGGCGTCATCGAGGAGGTCATCCGGAAGGTCATCCCGGCGCGCATGCTGACGCGCTCGACCCGCTTCATGGTCAATCCGACCGGGAAGTTCGTCGTCGGCGGTCCGCAGGGCGACTGCGGTGTGACCGGCCGGAAGATCATCGTCGACACCTACGGCGGCATGGGACGCCACGGCGGCGGGGCGTTCTCGGGCAAGGACCCGACCAAGGTCGACCGCAGCGCGGCCTACATGGCCCGCTACGTCGCGAAGAACGTCGTCGCCGCCGGTCTGGCTGCGCGGTGCGAGGTCCAGCTGGCCTACGCGATCGGCTACCCGGACCCGGTCTCGGTCCATGTCAGCACCTTCGGCACGGGCACGACCGGCGACGCGAAGATCGAGCGCGCCATCCGCAGGGTCTTCGGACTGAAGCCCGCCGAGATCGTCCGCCAGCTCAACCTGCTGCGGCCGATCTACGAGGCGACCTCGGCCTACGGCCACTTCGGCCGCACCTCGGCGCGCGACCTGAAGACCTTCACGTGGGAGCGCACCGACCGCGCCGCCGCGCTCAAGGCCGCCGTCTGATCCGCTGGGACGCGAGCCCGGCCCGCCGCCCGGCGGGCCGGGATGCCCCGGGACCGTGAGGCCCGGGGCGGGAGGGAAGGGGGCCCGCGTGGGACAGAAGCTCCTGTGGCTGGCCCTGGCCGGCGCCTGCGGCACCCTCGCCCGCTACGGGCTGGGCGGATGGGTCCAGCGCGTGACCTCCCCGGGTTTCCCCTGGGGCACCCTCGCCGTCAACATCACGGGCTGTTTCCTGTTCGGTCTGACCTGGGCGCTGGCCCAGCAGAGACTCGCGATCGCCCCCGAGGTCCGCACCATCGTGCTCGTCGGCTTCCTGGGGGCCTTCACGACGTTCAGCTCCCTCGTGTTCGAGACCGAGCAACTGATGGCGCGATCGGAGTGGGTCCGCGCCGCGCTCAATGTGTTCGGAAGCCTGGCCGCCGGCCTCGCCGCCTACCTCGCCGGCGCGTGGCTCGTCCGGCCGGGCTGAACCGGAGGTGCGCCATGATCCTTCCTCCCGAATCGGTGCTGCTGCGGATCTTCGTCGGCGAAAGCGACCGCCACGGAAACCGGCCCCTCCACGAGGTCATCGTGATGGAGGCGCGCCGTCGCGGGATGGCCGGCGCGACCGTGCTGCACGGGGTCATGGGCTTCGGCGCGAGCAGCCGGATCCACAGCGCCAAGATCCTGCGCTTGTCGGAGGATCTTCCGGTCGTCGTGGAGATCGTCGACAACCCCGAGCGGATCGAGGCCTTCCTGCCGGATCTCGATGCCATGGTGGGCGACGGCCTCGTGACCCTCGAGAAGGTCCGCGTCGTGACCTACCGCCACGCCGGTGCGAAGGGCTCCGCCGCGCCCGGCTGATCCGGCGCGTCAGCCCTCGTCGTCCTTGTCCCCGGGCTTCTTCGCCGTCTTGTCCACGAACCCGCCGCGCTTGAGGAGTTCCTCCTCGTACGCGCGGACGAAGGCGCTCTCGCGCTCGCGGAGAATGAGGTCCGAGATCGACCGGCGCATGTCCGCCAGCTTGCCGCGGGACGCCGGCGTGCGCGCGGCGACGCGGACCACGAGGCGCGTGTCGTCGAACGTCCGGATCACCGGCGTGAATTCCCCGGCGTTGCACGTGGCCAGTTCGGGCAGCATCCGCTCCGCGTGGGGATTCTCCTTCGCCTCGCCCGTCGCCGTGAAGGCGGGAGGCGCGACGACGGCCAGCCCCGCCGCCTTCGCCGCATCGGCCAGCGTCGTTGTGCCCGCCTTGACGTCGGCGATCAGCTTGGCGGCCTTGGCGTCGAGCGCGGCCTCGACGGCGGCCTCGCGCGCGTCCGCCGCGACCGCGGCCTTCACCTCGGCGAGATCCGGGATGCGGGCCGGCGCCTTGGCGTCGAGCGCCAGCACGTAGTAGCCGCCCTCGCCGCGGACCGGATTGCTGAAGTACTCCTCCGGCGTGTCGACCAGGGCGAACGCCGCGCGGTTGAACTCCGGCCCCGCCGCGATCCCCTTCACGCTCTCGTTGCGGGAGAGGGGGCCCGCCTTGCGGATCTCGACCGCCGCGGCTTTCGCGGCTTCCTCGAACGTCACCGGCTTCTCACGCCGCTCGGGGGCGATGCGGTTGACGAAGTCCACCGAGGCCTGCTCCGCCCGGTTCATGGCGGTCTCCGCGTGCAGGGCCGCCACGATCTCCCCCTTCACCTCGTCGAGGGGCCGCAGCTTGGCCACCATCTCCGGGGCGGCGTTCGTCGCGCCCGCCGCCGCATTCGTCGCGGCCGGCGCGGGCACCTGGATCGTGAACTTGGCGCGGTGGTCGTCGTAGTAGTCCTCGATGTCCTCCGCCGGGGGCGCCGCCAGCCCGTTGGTGAACGCGGAGCCGGCGAAGTGGACGACCTTCACCGTCACCTTCGGAGGGATCTCGTAGCGGGACGGGTCCTTGTCGAAGAACGCCTTCAGGTCGGCGTCGGGCACCGTGACCGCCGGCTCCACGAGCGCCCGCTTGAGCTCGACGTACTCGACCGTGAACTCATCCTCGAGCACGCCGTAGATGCGCTCGACGTCCGCTGGCGGCGCCAGCACCGCCTGCGCGGCGAGCATCCGGACCCTCTGGAGAAGAAGCTCCTGCCGGACGTGTTCCTCGAAGAAGCGCTCGCCCAGCCCCGACTCGCCGAGCACGCGCGAGAGCATCGCCCGGTAGGCTTCGAGACTGAACTTGCCCCCCTGCTGGAAGACGGGCTGGCTGCGGATCGCGTCCTGGACCTCCGCCGCGCCGCTCGAGAATCCCAGGCGCCCGGCCTCGCGCAGCGTCGCGATGCGGCGCCACGCGGCCTTCTTCAGGATCGACTCGGTCTCCTCGGTGATCGGGGGCATCCGGCCCGTCGAGAAAGCGACCGCGGCGCGCACGTGCGCCATCGCATCCCAGAGTTCCGCCCGCGAGATGCCCTTGCCGTTCAGCGTCCCCGCCATCCCGGCCTCGCGGTCCGCCTTGGAGGTGAACAGGAACGGCGTGCCCCACACGACGAAGGAAAGGACGATGAGCACCAGGAAGGCGCCCCAGAGGAGCCGCGACTGGATCAGCTTGTGAAACTTCCCGATCAACATGGCCATACGGTTCAACCCTTCCCACCCCGGCCGGCCGGGGCAAAACCCGTGCATGCTGTCGAATTGCGGGCGATGGGTCAAACTCAAATGAAGGGCGCAGCCCAGAGAGTCCGGGGGGCGGAATCCGGCGGGAATCGTCGTGAAGTCAGAGCCGGATCCGGGCCCGCCGCCGACCGGAAGGGCGGCGTTCCCGCCTCCGAAGGTCCGGGGTGCGTCCGGCACGGGGCCCCGACCGGGTTCGGATGTGCCGTGGTTTGCGGCCATTTGTCGATGCGGACGTCGCATCAGCCTTTCATGGAGCGTCTTGCGGTCCACGGTCCCCGTTTTTCGGCCAATCGGAGGCGCTTCTCTTCGTCGTCCACAATATGTTGGGACTTCCGTTTGACACGGCCCCACGGATTGTCTTTTATTCCCCCGTCCATGGGATCTGAACGCGGGGCTAGCCGGGTTCAAACAGAAGGTGGCGGGTCCATTTGAGGAGGGCGGGAAACGTGACCGGTCAGAACGATTCTTTCAACGGATTCAGGAAGAGGGATGGAACCGTCGTTCCGTTCCGCCGGGAGAAGATCGAGAAGGCGATCCGGCTGGCGGCGGAGGCGGTGGCCCGTCGCGAGGGGGCCGTGTTCGGCGAGGATCTCCCGGTGCGCATCGCGGAGCGCGTGCTGCGGCAGCTCGACGATGCGAGGGGCGAGTACTACGTCTTCGCGGACGAGCACGGGCAGCGCATTCCGGCCATCGAGGACGTGCAGGATCTCGTGGAGATCACGCTGGCCGAGCAGGGCTGCACGTCGATGGTCGCGGCGTACAAGCGCTACCGCAAGCAGCGCGACCTGGCGCGGCGCCGGATCCGCGTGCGCGACGCGGTGACGTCCGGAACGCAGGACGTGACGGACGCCAGCCTCCTGCTGGTGTCGGCCTCCGGCGACAGCGTCGTGACGCCGTGGGACCGGCGCCGGATCGTGAACCAGCTCGTGAACCGCGCGGGGCTGTCGGTCGAGCGGGCGGTCGAGATCGCCAAGGTGGTGGAGAACCAGGTGATCGACGGCCGGATGACGGCGGTGACGACCGCGCTGATCCGCGACCTGGTCAACAACGAGCTGCTGGCGCGGCGGGAGCAGGCGCGGCTCCGCGATCTTTCCGTCTACGGCGTGCCCCGGGAGTACGTCGAGAGCCTGATGTTCACGAAGTCGGTCGAGAACTCGAACATCGTGAACAACAACCCCGAGGCCGTGAACCTCGGCATCGCGGAGCTGGTCCTCAAGCAGTGGGCCCTCGACACGATCTTCTCCGGCGAGGTGCGGCGCGCGCACGACACCGGGGCGATCCACCTGCACGATCTCGGCTATCCGCACCGCGTCTACTGCTCGTCGCACTCGGTCGAGTACGTGAAGAAGTTCGGGTTGCGCGGACTCGCGAACCTCAACAACGAGTCGAAGCCGGCGCGTTCGGCGTCGGTCCTGACCGGGCACATCAACACCTTTCTCGCGTCGATGCAGGCGAACTACGCCGGCGCGCTCGGGCTCGGCTACATCAACATCCTGTACGCCCCCTACCTGGTCGGCATGGACGCGAAGCACCTGCGGCAGGTCGCGCAGGAACTCGTCTTCAACGGCGCGCAGAACGCGTTCTCCCGCGGCGGCCAGACGCTGTTCCTGGACTTCAACGTGCATTCCGGCGTCCCGCGCTACCTGGCCACGGTGCCCGCGGTCGGCCCGGGCGGCCACTACATGCTGCGCCGGGCCGACGGCTCGGTCGCGCCGCTCGAGGATTCGATGCGCGAGGAGGCGGGCGCCGCCCATCCGCTGATGGACCTCCACCTCGCCGAGGCCGACGGCTCGCGCAGGCTGGTCCTCCGGGAAACCGCCCGGGCCGACGGCTCCATCGGGTACGACGAGTCCGCCGGGGAGGACCTGAAGGCGCGCGGCGAGGCCATCCTGACCTACGGCGACTTCCGGCGCGAGGCGATGGCCTTCGCGAGGGCGCTGCTCGACGTCTGGGCCGCCGGCGACCGCAACGGCCGCGTGTTCGAGTTTCCGAAGTGCGACTTCCACGTCAGCGCCGAGACGTTCGAGGATCCCGATCAGTTCGCGATCTACCTCCACGCCTGCGAGCTCGCCGGGCGCAACGGGTCGACCTACTTCATCTTCGACCGCGACGAGGTGACGCTGGCCGCCTGCTGCCGGCTGCGGACGACCGTGACGGACACCCACATGCTGCGGCACCCGGAGTCGCTCCGGTTCTGCGGCTTCCAGAACGTCACGATCAACATCCCGCAGGCGGCGTACCGCGCCGCGCGCGCGGGGCGGAAGACGCTGGAGGGCCTCCTCGAGGAGGTCGACCGCACGATGGAGACGGCCGTCGAGGCCCACGTCCAGAAGCGGGAGCGCGTGCGCGAGATGATGAGCGGTCCGGGGCGGCCGCTGTGGCAGATCGGCCGGCCCGCCTGCGACGGCCGCCCTTACGTCGATCTCGACGGCTGCACCTACATCCTGGGCCTGATCGGCGTCAACGATGCGGTGCAGTTCCTCACCGGGCTCCAGTTCCATGAGAGCGACGAGGCCATCGATCTCGGCCTGCGGATCGTCGCCCACATGAACCTCAAGGCGCGGCGGCTCGCGAAGAAGCACGGCATGAAGCTGACGCTGGAGGAGTCGCCCGCCGAAAGCGCGGCCCGGCGCCTGGCGAAGAGCGACCTGATCTACTACCGGCCCGAGGCGCTGCAGGTCGTGAAGGGCGGCGAGGATGCCTGCTACTACACCAATTCCGTGCATCTCGCGCCGGACGCGCCGGTCTCGATGGTCGAGCGCATCCGGAAGCAGTCGCTCTTCCACCCGATGATCGAGTCGGGCGCGATCACCCACGCGTTCGTCGGCGAGGAGCGGCCGTCCCCGGGCGCGATCGCCCGGCTGATCCGCGAGGCGTTCTACCGGACCCAGTCCGCGCAGATCACGATCTCGCCCGAGTTCACCTACTGCAACGACTGCAGCCGGGTGATGCGCGGACTGCTGGATTCCTGCGACGAGTGCGGATCGACGAACATCGAGCAGGAGACCCGGGTGGTCGGCTACTTCAGCAAGATTCACAACTGGAACAAGTCCAAGCGGCACGGGGAACTGCCCGCGCGTCATCGCGGCGACTACGCGGTCGAACGGGCGGAATGCGCGACGGCGCCGGATGCGGTCGGTCCGTCGTCCGAGCCCGCCGGGGTTTCCGCGGCGCCGCAGGGGGAGGGCTGAGCGATGGCCAGGCCGTACCAGGTGGTCGTCTTCGGGAAGGTCGGATGCGACAAGTGCAAGATCCTGCAGAAGCGGGTGGACGACCTTCTCGCGAAACCCGAGTGGGCGGACTTCGAGAAGGCCTATTTCGACGTTGAGACGGTCGACGGGCTCGTGGAGTTCTGCAAGGCCGAGTGCCTCAATCCCCAGCGGCTGCCCGCCATGGTGGTGAGGCGCGTCGGCGACGCGGGGGCGGCGGCGATCCCCGTCGAGCCGACGGCCGTTCCGGATCCGGTCCTGGGGCAGGCGCGCCTGTACCACATCCTCGGGCTCCAGACGGACTACAGCGACGAGGGTCGCGGCGTCGTGTCGCCGCGCATGATCACCACCGTCCTCGAGACCGCGCGCGAGTCGGCCCCCGTGCTGCCGTGAGCCCGGACCGGGCAGCGGGCGGGGCGGCCGTTGCGTTGCCGGATGACGTGGTTCTCGACGCCGCCCAGCCGTCCGCGGCCGGCCCCGCCGCCGATGCCGCATGGGCCGACGCGGTGTCCGGTGCGGGGGGGGCCTCCGCCCGCGTCGCCGCCGACACCTCGCCGGTCTCGGCATGGGTCAAGCACCCCTCGATGGTCGACTGGCCCGGACACCTGGCCGGCGTCCTGCTGGTCACGGGCTGCAACTTCCGCTGCCCCTTCTGCCACAACGCCCCGCTGCTCTCGGCGCCGCGCGGGGGTCTCGCGTGGGACATCCTGGAGTCCCTGCTGCGGCGGTTCCGGGAGCACTGGGTCGATGCCATCGTCGTCAGCGGCGGGGAACCGACCCTTCGGCCGGACCTGCCCCGTCTCGTCGGATTCCTGCGCGATCGCGGATTCCGCGTGAAGCTCGACACCAACGGATCGCGCCCCGAGGCGCTGGAGGCCGTGATCGATGGGGTCGACTACGTCGCCATGGACGTGAAGTGCGCGCTCGACCGCTACCCCGGCCTCGTGGGGTTCACGGCCCCCGGCCGCATCGCGAGGTCCATCGGCGTCATCCGCCGCCGCGCCGTCGACTACGAATTCCGGACCACCATCGTCGAGCCCCTGCACGACGACGCCCACGTGGACGAGATCGCCGCGCTGGTCCGGGGATCCCGCCGCTGGGTGCTGCAACGGTTCGAGCCCCGCGGCGAGTTGCTTCACCCCGACTGCCGGACCTGGCCGCGCACGTCGCCGTCGCGCCTGCGTTCCCTCCGCGCCCGGCTCGCCCCGGTCGCGCGGGAGGTCGTCGCCCGCGGATTGGACTGAATCCCCGCCGCCGTTCCCCCCGCCCGGTTCCGGCGGGAAGGGGCCGGCGTGAATGAACGAATGCGGCCGGCCGGGGTCGGAAGGAAGGACGTACAACCGCGAGTGCCGCGTGGCGCATGGTTCCCGATCGCGGGGCCGCGACGCGGGGTTGTCGAAGGAGATCGTGCCGATGAACGAATCCCGTCCGCCGCCTCTTCCGTGCGGTCCGCCGCCGCCTTCCTTCTTTGCCAAGGCCGCCCCGGTGGTCAAGCTCGGGGTGGTCGGCGTTCTGACGCTGGTGCTGATGATCCCGCTGGCCATGATCCGGGGCGTGCTGTCGGAGCGGCGCGAGCGCAAGGCGGAGGCGATCGGCGAGATCACCCGCTCGTGGGGTGCCGAGCAGACGATCGTCGGGCCGGTCCTGGTGGTTCCCTACACCCATGACGTGGTCGAGTATGTCAACCAGACCGTCAACGGCCGCACCGAGCGCGTCGAAAGCCGGCGGGTCGAGACGGCCCGGCTGTACGTCCTGCCGTCCACGATGGACTGCGAGGGGAGCCTGGATCCCCGGACGCTGCACCGCGGCATCTACGAGGCCGTCGTCTACGCGGGCGCCCTGACGCTGTCGGGCGGGTTCCAGCGGCCGGATCTCAAGGCCCTGCGGATCCCGGAGGACCGCGTGAAGTGGGACGAGGCCGAGGTCACCCTGGCCGTGACGGACCTCCGGGGCACCCGCGAGTCGCTCGTTCTGGAAGCCGGGACGGAGCGGGTTCCGCTCCAGCCGGGCTGTCTCCTGCCGGGGTTCACCTCCGGCGTCCGCGCGCGGGTGGGCGACATCGCCGCGGGGGGCACGTCGTGGACCTACCGCGTCGCGCTCACCCTGAACGGGAGCCGGAGCCTGGAGATCGTCCCCTCGGGCGCATCGACGTCCGTCCGGCTCGCGTCCACCTGGCCGGATCCGTCGTTCATGGGCGCCTTCCTGCCGGTCGATCGCACCGTGGATGCGGGCGGATTCAAGGCCGAGTGGCGGGTGGCCCAGTACGGCCGCACGTTCCCGTCCGTGTGGAGTGACGCCCAGCCCGCCGGCCAGCCCGGCGCGGGCGACTTCTCCGGCTCCGCGCTGGGGGTGAGCCTCCTCTCGCTGGTCGACACCTACCGGACCGTCGAGCGGTCGATCAAGTACGGCATCCTCTTCGTCGCGCTCGTCTTCACCGCGTTCTTCCTCTTCGAGGTCCTGGCCGCCCTGCGGATCCACCCCCTCCAGTACGCCCTGGTCGGCGCTGCGCTCTGCCTGTTCTACCTCGGCCTTCTCTCGCTGTCGGAGTTCATCGCGTTTCCCGCGGCCTACGCCGCCGCCGCCGGCGCGTCGCTGCTGATGATCGCGACCTACTGCGCCCGGGTGCTCCGGAGCGGGCGGCGGACCGGCCTCGTCGCCGGCGTGCTCGCGCTGACCTACGGCTACCTCTACGTGTTGCTCCAGCTGCAGGACTTCTCGCTCCTGTTCGGCACGGTGGGCCTCTTCGCCGCCCTCGGCGCGGTCATGTACGCCACGCGCAACGTCGACTGGTACGCCGCCGGACGCGGGTGACGGCGGCCCGGGGACGGTCCCCCGCCCGCCGCGCGCCGCCCGGATCCCCGGCCAAGCCGGGTCGATCAGGAACGGACGGTGCCTCGAGGGCTCTCGGCACGGCCGCGACGGAGCGCGGCCCTCCATCCCCGTCCTCCCGCATCTCCATGGAACGGGCCCGGAGGGCCGCGCTCCGTCGCGGTCGTGTCCGTGCGTGCGTCACCTGGGGGGTCGCCGGATACCCGGACCCCAGCAGGGGATTGGGGCTAGGGCAGACGCATCTTGCTCCTGTCGAAACCGGGCCGTGTGCGCGGGATCCCGCGCGATCCGGCCGGCCTGGTGCGCGTCGCACCCCCGCAACCGCAAGGGCTCCAGCGTCCACCAGCCACTCCGCGCTCCGCCGACCGAAAGGCGCCACGACCTCAAGCAAGATGCGTCTGCCCTGGGATTGGGGCGTCGCTTGACGGCCGGACTCCCGTTCGTTCTAATACAGGTACGACGTTCCAACTGATGAACAATCCGCCGGGCGGGCGGCGGGGACGGAGGGGCGGGGGAGGCATGGGCAGGACGCGAACGAACCGGAAGGCCGCGGGCGTGCCGATCCTGGAACGCACGCTGGGACTGATCGAGTTCCTGAGCCGGTGCCCGGAGGGGGTTCCGCTGAGCGGCATCGCCCGGACGCTCGCGATTCCGAAGAACACGACGTACCGGATGCTCAACACCCTTTGCGCCAAAGGCTATGTGTCGCGCAACGAGGCGGAACTGACCTACCGGCTCACGCGCAAGCTGGCGACGCTGGTGTACTCGAGCGCGCGCGACGGGGGGCTGATCGAGAAGGCGCTCGGTCCGATGCGCGCCCTGCGCGACCGTGTCGGGGAGACCGTGGTCCTCAGCATCCTCGACGGGGGCGAGGGCATCGTTCTCGACCAGGTTCCGGGCCTGCATCCGTTCCGTTTCGTGTGCGATCCGGGCACCCGGCAGGCGCTGCATGCCTCCGCGTCGACCAAGGCCATCCTGGCCTGCTGCACGCCGGAGGAACGGGAGGCCATCCTCGCCGCCGCCCCGTTCCGGAAGCTCACCGAGCGCACGATCACCTCGGCCGCGGCCTTCCGGCGGGAACTGGAGTTCGTCCGGTCGCGCGGGTACGGCGTGGACCGCGGGGAGGCGATGCACGGGGTGCATTGCGTGGCGGC